>Ga0224514_10000048_pt1 | contig 46648 bp, 45 predicted proteins | sample SF_May12_sed_USG_3_FD_169107 | JGI IMG/M metagenome (GOLD analysis project Ga0224514, IMG submission 169107) | Sediment microbial communities from San Francisco Bay, California, United States - SF_May12_sed_USGS_24 | ecosystem: Environmental > Aquatic > Marine > Sediment | place: USA... | reverse complement strand
GAATCCGGTTTTTAATTGTTATAGATACCCGATAAGAGCCTTCGGGTATGACACATGTTTAATTGGTTAACAGTCAGGGACAAGCTATTAATAGCGCATGATAAACACCCTTAACTTAGTGCCATTCGGATGTGTCCCTATTATTAATTATCAGAATAGATCACTCAAAAAATTAAAAAATATTTTCCATCGACTTGATAAAGGTTCTTTTGGATTTCGATATCCATTTGAACAAAATGGGACAACACCATCATTCGAAAAACAAGAAACAATTGAAATGAAGAAAATAATCCTACTATATGATACTGCTATAAAGCTCTTAACATACACTACCGATGTGGTAGCAGAATACTTGCCACCTTCCAACCCGTAATCGTTTCCTTCCTGAATTGCTCAAGACTAACCTTCTTCAAGTAATAGCAACTTTTAACTAGAAAGTTGCATTATTTTTCTACATATGCTTTATTGCTACAGCAAGCGTATGTTATTGAATAACATATGAAAAGCATGCCAATCATTGATTAAAGTGGTAACCTTGCATATCAATCAATCAAGAGATAACATGATAATTATTTCTAGAAAAATCAAATCGGAATTATTTAATGCCATTATTAAGGAACAGCATCCTTTTGGAAGGGATGCGGATAGTGAAGAGATTCTGGAGTTTCTAATGGATATCTGGGATTTAAGAGCTATGCCCTCTGAAGATTCTAGATTTGATGATGCGTATGGCGACATTGTCCAGCATACAATCAACAATTACGATTGGGAGTTGGAATATCTATTTATAGACCGACTAAAATTATTTGAAGACGATGAAATATTTGTCAAATTTGTTGAAAACATAGTTAATCCTAAACACAGAGATGATGAAGATGAAATATTAAAATTTGTATTACTCATTAATTCTTACATAGAAAAAGAAGATTTTGTATTAGCTATTTCCGGATATAGCGATGATAACCTTCCCATATACCAGCTACAAGTCAAGCAAAACAACAATTTACCTTTTGATTTACCGCCAAATAAAATTGAATTTCATGTAATAAAAAAATCACTTGGTCATACTAAAAATTTTTCATCTCATGCCCCGCCTAGTTCTAAGCCAGCGTTCATTTTAGTATATAATGAGGGTTGGAATGATTTTACTTATAAAACAGAATTCTCACTTTTCTACTATGGTGCTGATGACTCCGAAAAATATATAGGAGAGACAAAGATAACTGATGGTACTAGTCAGCATACTGTAACAAGCATACCTAGTAAGTTTACCATCCTCGAAAATAACTTTTGCTCATTGGGGCAAAAATACAGCTTTTATAGCAACCTTAAAGAGGTTACTGGTAGAAATTTTGAAAGTGTTTTGTATGCACTGAAAGATTCTGCTTTTTTCCCTGAAATTCATGATAGATATGAGAAAAACGAAATTTTTAATGAATCACTTATTAGGTTTGATGAGGCAGAACAGTTATTGAGGGTTGCAAAACATAAAGTTTATGGATTTGATTTAACGAACCTGTTTAGCTTCAAATTTAGTTTTCAACCAAAGTATGCCAGTGATCCAATCGATGTGCTTTTTGATTTTAATAGTAATAAAGAGTTGCCTAGTAGGATATACGCTATTATTGGCAAAAATGGAACTGGCAAAACTCAGCTGATAACATCGTTACCAATAAAAATTTCTCAAAAAAAGGATGAGCATTTCAGTCCAAGAGCACCACTTTTTAGCAAAGTAATTGCTGTTTCTTATAGCCTTTTTGACAATTTTGAATTACCAAAAAAAACATCGTATTTCAATTATATTTACTGTGGTTTGCTCAATGAGAAAAGTGAAAAAAAAGAATTACTTTCACAAAGACAACAAGTTCTTCGTTTCCATAACAATTGGAAAAGAATCGAAAAGCTCCAGAGAATATATAAATGGAGAAAAATTCTTTTAAATTTCATTGATGAAGAAATTATAAACACGTTTATTGTTGAAAAAGATGATGATAAGACAATTAATGGCTACGCTGTCAGTATAGATGGTTTTAATAAAATTAAAGATAAACTAAGTTCTGGTCAGAGTATTATTCTATACATAATCACCGAAATAATATCAAACATACGGTTGGACTCTCTACTCCTTTTTGACGAACCGGAAACACACTTACATCCCAATGCTATATCACAATTAATGAACACAATATGTGATTTAGTTCAACAATTTCAATCATACTGCATTATAACAACGCATTCTCCGCTACTAATCCAAGAACTTTTTTCAAATAATGTTTATATTATTGAAAGGCACGAAAATATATCATCAATAAGAAAAATTGGCCTTGAGTCGTTTGGTGAAAACTTAACAGTACTTACTGAGGAAGTATTTGGAAATAAAAATATTGAAAAGCAATACAAAAAAATAATAGATAATTTAATTGAAAAAGAAAAAGCATACTCTGAAATTGTTTCAGCTTTGGAAGCGGATAAAATACCGTTAAGCTTAAATGCTCGTTTATACATCAAAAGTAAACTAAATCAATGAAAAACTTAAACATTTACGATCAAGATACTTTTGAATTTCACAAGAAGGTTGTCGGCCATAAAAGAAACTCAGAAGAGGATCCTACTTATAAGGCAAGAGTTTCTGCGTTAAATGATGCAATTGAAAAACAATTTAAAAAATATGATGAGAAATTTGATGAAGATAAATTAGAGACATTACACAGCCTAGGATATACAGGGGACGAAAAGAAGATTTTACATAAATTATATGTATTTAAAAGTAAAGTCCTTCAAGAGCTTAAAGTACAATTAACTACAGATGAAAATAACAGAATAATTAACACTTGTCAGAATTGCACTATAAGTGAAGTAAACTCATTCGATCATCTTATCCCAAAAGAAGAATTTGCTGAATATGTCGTTAATCCTAAAAACTTATTTCCTTGTTGCACTACCTGTAATAGTCTAAAAAGTACAGCGTGGAGAGAAGACAACAAAAGGATTTTTTTAAATTTATATCTTGATGAACTACCAGACGTACAGTTTCTATTTGTTGAAGTAATGGAGAATTCTGGCGAATTAGATTTGAGGTATTATTTAGAGAATAAATATGGTATTGATCCAGAATTATTTCATTTGATTGAAAGTCACTATTATAAATTAAATTTATTTCAGCGATTTAAAGAGAGTAGTGATTCAGTTATATCTGAATTCGAAACTTCAATAAATGCATTCATCAAAAAGTTGCCAATCGAAGATATAAAAGAAACTATTATTGAGGAATGTGAGAAAAATAAAAAAGCTTTTGGACATAATTACTGGAAATCAATATTAAAAATGACACTGGTAAATGACTTTAACTATATGAGTAGATTTGATAAGTAGCCTTCAACTTCAGATAGGATTGTATTCTTAGCTACCGGTTTCAATTAATAATCCTTAAAAAATTAAATCTATAAAATCACCTACTTGTAGGTGAACTAAATATAATCAATTCTCACAAATCAGTGGGCATAACGCATTAGAACAGAGGGGGAAAATTAATTAGCTCCCATATTAAGGACAGGAATTCTGGGGACAAAATACTTAATTCCACTCTAGCAAATAAAGAGCAGAGCCACTGCTCTTTATTTTAATACCCCCCCCCTCTACTTCTCCACTGCCGCCCTGATCAAATTCAACAAAAGAACAAGCTTTTCATCATCTGCTTTATTAATCAGTTTTTCAATCTCCGCTCTCATCTCTTGCGGACTTTTAAGGTGGCGCTCAAACTCAAAAAGTTCTTTCATCTCTACTTCCAATACCCTGGTAATATTTTCAAGCGTATCGAAGGAGGGGAAGCTCTTGCCCACTTCTATTCTGCTTAATTGTTTCGGGTCAATATTCAGTTGTTCCGATAGTTTTTCTTGAGTCAGGCCTTTGGCCTTACGCAATTCTTTCACTCTTATCCCTAACAGTTCCTTTTTATTCATTACTTACCCCCTAAAGTTATTGTTTTTCTATTAGAAAAACAGATTATCCGACATTTAGAGGAATACAAGAACCATATCAAATATTGAATTTTATCTTGAATGGTAACATTAAATGCGGTATAGTGGACATCAAATGTTACTTTATTTTTGAAATAACCATATTTAATATTGAAAGGAGATAGCTATGAGCAGACCAAATCCACTTTTCCATGAAGATGATCATCCCTTCGATGCATTGCAGAGAGTCGGTTTTATTTTGGCTTTTTTGAGGGATTTTCATGCCCACAATTCGGGGGAAGTCACTTTCAGTAAACGGAGCAGGGAGGGATTTATATTTCTTATCGGTATGCTGGAAGATACAACATTTCAGATTTCTAAAGCGGTTTTGGATATGGGGAAAGAGGGGGAATAGGGTTGCAGGTTATGGGTTAAAATCCAGTTGATCCTGTAAATCCTGTCAAAAGAAAAAGAATTAAAAGCCTTCATACTTTTCTTTGACGGCCTTTATGCCCTTGAGGGTGAAAGATAAAGTATGCAAAAGAAAGGCCGCCCTACATCTTGGCCTGCGGCTTCCCTCGTTCCACTGCTATCTGTGGCGGGTTTATAAACTCGCTTCGCTCAGACAGTATAAACCCTTATTTCCACAGATAACAGTTCCACTCGGCTGCGTTTGATGGGAAGAAAAGATTGGTAAGACCTTTTAGGAAAAAAAGGGGGATAGGGTTGCAGGTTATGGGTTAAAATCCAGTTGATCCTGTAAATCCTGTCAAAAAAAGAATTAAAAGCCTTCATACTTTTCTTTACCCTCAAGGGGCATAAATTCCGGCAAAGAATAAGTATGCAAAAGAAAGCCGCCCTGCAATTCTGGCTTGTGGCTTCCCCCATTTTACGGATATTTTCGGTGGAGTTATAAACTTGCTGTTACTCATGTCTCCAGTCTATACAGCACTTGGGGAGGGTTGCCGCATGACGGGCCGGAGTGAAAAGGAAAGGGGCAATCCTTTCAAGAATCGGGGGCCTCTTTTTACAATTGTTTTCCGGCCTTGTTTTTGCTATAATTCCAACAAAAAAGCGACCTTGCGGAATAAATGATTACTCCTTTGCCCATCTGAAAAAATCGTACTTCACCTTTATCCACTAAATACAAAAAAAATCACCCTTAGGATTAAAACAAATGTCTCTATTTAAACGCAATAGAAGTTCTTATCAAATCTCATCCATGAAGCGGACACGAATACCTGTCTTTCATCGTTTTTGGGGCGCTGCCATGCTGGCAGGTCTTTTCATCGGGTTTCCCCTGGGAAGCTGGACCTGGGCAATGCTGAACGGGCTTGTCGATATTTTACCCGGCTATGCCGATTTAAAAGCGGTTCATTTGTCTGTCCAGGTTTTTGTATTCTTTGGATTATTTGTTGCCGGATTTGCTTTGCAGTCAGGAGCACATGTCCTGGGGGGATCACCACCAAAATCAGAGCAGGTAATCTGGATTTATCCGCTTATTCTTTTGGGTGTCATACTAAAAGTCATTCCTTCGGCGAATGTGCAAATAGCAGGCAATGCGCTTATTACAGCAGGTAATCTCTGGCTGCTTTTCGTTATGGTTCGTACCGCTCTTGGTGGAGCTCAGGAACGCCTTATCCCCATTGGGAGCCTTTTCTTTGTCGGATTTCTGACGCTGGCCGTCGCTCCCTGGCTTGATTTAAGCCAACCGCCGCAAGGCTTCTTTGTCCTGTGGTCCGGTGTTTTTCTTATCGTTCTGGCGGCGGGTCAGCAACTGATTGCCAATGTGCTGGGAGCAAAACGTTTTAACTCCCTTGGTGGCGTGCTCTTTGCCCTGACAGCTATTGCTTCTGTGGTTGTGCTGGGACTGACCGTTTTTACTGAAATGGAACTGCTGCAAGTGACGGGCATATTAATGGCCCTTGCTATTATTATCTACCTTGCTTTTCTCGGCGTCATCCCGGCATTGATTAAAACGGGCTTTACTTCCCTTGTCCTTGCCTTTGTCTTTAATTTTTTCTGGGCACTGGCCATTGCCTTTGCATTGATTTTTGCCGATCCCACGTGGGACGCCATACTTCACATCCTGGCATTAGGCAGTGTTACCACCATGATTATTGCCGTTGGCGCCAGGGTGTTGGGGTTTTTCTCGGGCAAGGTTGCTCTTTCCGAGGGAGCGCTGACGCTATTGATTGTTGCCTGGCAATTGGTTCCACTCCTTCGTGGAGGTGCGCAATTGTTTGATTTTTCAGCCCTCTTTTTAATCCTCTGGGCGGAGATTCTCTTTAGCCTGTGGGCAATCCTTTGTTTTAAAAGAGTATTAAAGGTTATGAATCCTGATAAAGTGGAAGAGTGATGGGTGAGCAGTTATTTAAATTCCTCTTTTTAATGGACCCCTACGATACGCTCAACCTTGAGACAGAGACGTCGCTGCTCTTAATGGATGAGTTGAAACAAAAGGGGCATACTGTGTACTGGATTGAACCGGACCTTCTTTATCTTGAACAGGACCGGGTTATGGGGGAAGTCCGGCCTGTTGAATCGGTATCACCCTTTCGGCTGGGGCTGCCGGAAGAGCAAGGGCTGGCAAATTTCGATTCTTTACTGATTCGTAATGATCCCCCCTTTGATATAAATTATTACCATTTAACGTTGCTCCTCGATTATCTGCCTGCCGGGGTTATTCAGATCAATCCCTCCAAGGCATTAAGAGATCTCAACGAAAAAATTTCAGGACTTCGCCTTCCCCGCTTTTCACCGCCTGCCATGACCACGAAAAACTGGCGTCACATGCTGCAATTCGTAAAAAAACAGGGCGAGATTGTCATAAAACCTCTGGGGGAGTGTTCCGGCAGAGGGATTGAAAAATTATCAGCAGAAGATCCGGCCCTTGAGCAAAGATTGAAAATGAAAATGGGCGAGGGGAAAAGCGCGCTCTATTTAACGGCGCAAGCCTTTTTACCGGCCATTTATGAAGGCGATAAACGCATTTTTCTTGTTGATGGAGAATGTTTGGGTATTGTAAACCGGGTTCCCCTAAATGGAAGTTTTATGGGAAATATTCATCAGGGCGCCAGGTGTGAGGCGGCCACTTTAAATGACCATGAAAAAGAGATCCTGCAAAAACTGGCCACCTTTCTTGAGTCTCACGGTGTTTTTATGGCCGGCGTTGATCTCATCGGCGGAAACATCACGGAAATCAACCTGACCAGTCCTTCTGCCGTGAGACAAATCAATGAAGTTTCGGGAATGAAAATCGAGAAGCTTATTGTTGAAAAAATCCTGGACTATGTTGCCCGGGAACAATCCAGACAATCAACCAAGGCACCGCAAATAGCGGAGAATGTACCCGCCGGGGATTCAGACAAAGCGCAATCCCTGATTTTAAAGCGCCTCAATAGTGCAACACTTTGCCGGGATTTGCTCAAGGGATTGCCTGCTCCACTTTCATCTTAATGAAAACCGCTTAATCGTCTGCTTTTTTTAACGATTACCCTTATTTTTCTTCTGTCCGTGGATTAGGGCTTTTTATTGTGATAAGCTTAAAATATCACGGGTATTTAACCTGGAAAGGGCGGTTATATCGAGCAATGACCGGTTAGGAAATTGCAATTGATTGTCATTTCGAATGAAATGAGAAATCTTTACCCAAGGTACGTTAAGATTTCTCCTCGTACCTCGTCGAAATGACAATCTCATGGCGTATTTACCTTAAAATTAATCATTGAAATTCCTAACCGGACAGTACCGGGTTATATCATGGTTTCCGGCGCAACTGCGATTTTGTAAAAGCGCTGTGAAATCCTGTGTAACACTATCAATCCATGCCCAACTGCCCTTGCCGGGATTAACAAAGGTTTTCCTCTTATGGGACAGGGGAACATGCCTGCAATCAAGCGCTTCTGACTCTTGTCCACAGGGTTTATCTTTTTAGTAGATTGGGGGGGAATCCCCTTGAAATACATTTTAATCCAGGGTAAGGGGCGGTCTTTTTGTGGGGGAAGTAATGCATGCAAAAAACAGACGTGAAATAAAGTGGAGAATGTTCCTCATTGTCGGCGCATTGGGGGTCAGCCTGATCAGCATGCTCAGCTACAGCGCCTATACAGGTATCCGGCTAAATGCCAGGTATGCGCATCTTGATGAAATCGTTATGAAGATTCAACTGGAGGGAACAATGACCCACCTTCTGGCCCTGGAGATGATGGCCGGTGATATTCAGGTAGAGACAACGGTTATCGGTAAATACCTGGATAAGGTCGAAAATTATACGCAGCTTATGCTGGAAGGCGGCATCGCCCCGGAAGGGTACGTTGTGATTCCTCTCGATGATGCGGACGTTCGCCGTAAACTTGTAAAAGTCGCAAAAATGCAGGATGAACTCAGGGGAATTCTTTTTCAACTCCTGAAAACCGCTCGCCCTGAAAGTGTTGTTCGTGAGAGCTATCATCTCATTTTTGATGACTTCATGAAAAATGCGCAAGAGGTGGAACATGTACTCCACAGGCTGATAGATAAGGAGTTAAACAGGTTAAAAGGCACGGAAACAGCGCTTGTTATCTTCGGTATCATTCTCACGGCGCTTGCCTTAATCATCTTTCACCGCTTTGAGAAACAGCGAAAAAAGAGTTACAGCATGCTTCAGGAAGCTTATGCGGACGTGAAAGAGGAGGTTGAGGAACGAAAGATTACCGAAGAGAAATTGAGAAAATCGGAGAGCAGCTATGCCGACCTCTATGAAAATGCACCCGACATGCATGTTTCGGTGGATGCCCGAACGGCACAAGTCGTGCGATGCAACCAAAGACTTGCCGACAAGCTGGGATACAGGAAGGAGGAGATTATCGGTCGCTCCATATTTGATCTGTATCAACCTGATTGCATTGACTATGTAAAGAAGAAGGTTTTTCCAGCCTTTATTGAGACGGGAGAGGTGCATAATGAGGAACTCCGCTTAAGGAAAAAAGATGGTTCCAGAATTGATGTCAGTCTCAATGTGACAGCCGTTCGCGATGAAAAGGGCAAGGTTCTTTTCAGCAGATCGACCTGGCGAGATATTACCGAACGCAAGAAAGTGAAGGAGGAGCTAATAAAGGCGAAGGAATCCGCCGAAAGCGCCAGCAGGACGAAAACGGAATTCCTGGCCAATATGACACATGAATTAAAGACACCACTATCCGCCATAATCGGTTTTTCCCGGATTATGTATGAGGGAGGGGCCGGCAAGATTACTGATCAGCAAAAGAATTTTCTGAGAGACATACAGGAAAGCGGCGGCCGTATTCTCACAATTGTGGATGATATTCTTGACTTTTCCAATATAGAAACGGGCAGACTGGAACTCAGTTGCTCCAATGTCGATATGGGTTCTCTCGTAGAAGAGGGCCTCATATTCGTCAGGGAAAGGGCAGTCAAAGAGGACATCAGCTTAAACAAAGAGGTAGAGCCTTCCACTCTTTCTTTGTTTGGTGATGAAAAGAGGCTCAAACAGGTGCTGGTCAACCTGCTTTCCAATGCTGTCAAGTTTACGCCTCATGGCGGATCTGTTGTCGTCAGCGCAAGAAGAAGGGAAAAGGGAGAGGAGGGATTTGTTGAAATAGTTGTCGAGGACAGTGGCATAGGGATAAGCCCCGAGGATATGGATAAGCTCTTTCAGCCCTTCAATCAGCTGGATACACCTTTTAGCAAGAGATTTGAGGGTATCGGGCTCGGCCTTGCACTTTGCAAAAGGATTGTAGAGATGCACGGTGGAAGAATATGGGTGGAGAGTGAGGAAGGAAAAGGAAGCAGATTTGCCTTCACTATACCGGAAAAGCAGGATTTTATCGGGAAAAGCACCTGTCCGGAAGAGGAAAGTCCGCCTCAGTCTAACGATATGAGAGAATAAACAGATAAAACAGGTTTATTTATACTTTAAGGAAAAATCTCCCCCCTGCCTATTCCCTTCTTTGACAAGGGGGAAGGGCTGCACTGCAAGATAGCTCTGGCTGTGCAGCAATCATTCCGGAAATTGCAGCAAACCAGGGCGAAAGTCAAAATAGAAATTTCTCCTCAAGTGCTCACAAGAACCGCCATCATGATGGATATCCTTGTGGCGCCTGGCTGCGTGTTTTGCTGCTGCCCGTCATATTGCTAATTATGGGATGTATGAAAAAGTCGGATCGAAAAGTCATCGCGGGATATGGTAAGCTTTTAGGAGGAACCCAAAGGGCGGTTTGTACGTGGGAAAGGACTTTTTTTCATGCTAAAGGAAAAGGATTTTTCAAATGGAAAATAAAAGAAACAGGGCATATTGGGTCATTACCGTTTTTTTAGCTCTATCGGCCCTGTTGTTGCTAATGGGGCAAACGATGGCAATAGTGAATTATGATTTTGCGGTGCAACTTGGTTTACAGGAGGATGTCACTGAGGTAGGTGAATATGGTTTACAATTAAACCGGGCTTTCGGTGCGGCAGATACACTTGTTTATTTGCCGCTAATCCTTATTTCGCTGGTGGGTCTCTTTTTGAGAAAGCGGTGGTCCTTAACCATAACAGCAGCCGTAATGGGTATATCAGCTTATTGGGCAACAACAATCGTCTTCATGCTGTTTTTTCTCACAGGTATTCCTCATTATTATCTGGAACCGGGGATAGAATATGGGCTGATTTTAGGGGCGTACATAATCTTTGGCCTTTGGGGCATGATTTACCTCGCCGTACGTGGAGAAAGGATCGTCAACTAAAGGGTGAAGATTTCCCATTCTACATTCATGCAGTTACCTTATTCTTGATATTTTCCCTGTTTCAAGCTATTGTGCGCAATCAATTCGATAACAAACAAAGGAGGAACAGACCTTGAAGAACCTTGTCATCGCCATATCCCTTTTACTCTTTTTAACATCAACGGTAATTTCATCTGAAGCTGTCGGCGGAAAGGCGCCGGCATGGCAAGTGTCGGAGTGGATTAATGGCCCCGGTGTTAATGTGGAAGATCTTAAGGGGAAGGTTGTTGTCGTCGAATTTTTTCAGCTTTGGTGTCCCGGCTGCAACCGTTTTTCCATCCCCCTCATGCTGAAATGGAACCAGACCTTTTCCAAAGAGATAGAGGCGGGCAAACTGTTTATGCTGAGTATTCATACCGTATTTGAAGGGCATCAATTCCAGAGGCCGGAAAAACTGAAATCATTTGTCAAAGAAAAAGGGATTCATCACCTGGTAGGGGTAGATCTTCATAAAAAAGGTGAGAGAGTTCCTGAAACGATGAAAAGGTATAATACAAGGGGTACGCCGGAAATGGCTATTATCGGCAAAAAAGGTGTTATCCGGTTTCAGCAGTTTGGCTCTTTTGATATTGTTAAGGCAGAAAAATTGATAAAGCAGTTGCTGAAAGAATAGAGATTGCAGCAGTTGTTTGCATGCTTCTCAAAGAAAAGGAAAGCCTTTTAAACAGCTTGCAGGTTTTAATCCCCTTGATCCTGTAAATCCTGTCAAAAGAAAAAAGAATTAAGCGCTTGCCGCAGGCGGCATTAGGGGGATTGACAGGATAGAGGCTTTAGCGGTATTCCTTGTTTGCAATTTTTTCAGCTTTATGTTTTAAATAGTCAGTCAAATATTAAGAATGACGGGTAATTTTCATGCGATGGTTATATTTTATTCTTCTTCAGGTTTTGCTGATTGCGATTGTGTCAGGCATTGTCTACAGTCATAAAGACAAGGTGGTTCTGCTGAAAAAACCGCCCCAGTCTCTGCAAAAGTGGTACAAGCCGGAAAATAAACGGCAGCTGTGGCTGCACAATATGTTCAAACTGCGTCGCCAAATGCAGGCGGTTCGTTTCTATGCTGAAAAGAAAGATGCAAAACATTTGGAAAAATGGGCAACCGGCTTGATCAGTCATTATCTGAAGATTGCCGAAATGGTTCCTGAGTGGAAGAAAAAACTGGATATAAAAGCCCTTTCCCGTTTGCAGAAAAGCGTAAAAACCAAAGAATATGAAGATCTGTTCCATGCTCTCCAAGACTTGGGCAAAAGCTGTGAGTCCTGCCATGCAGATTACCGGGTTATTACTGCCGCCATATACCGTGCCCCCGATTTTAGCGCCCTTAAAATTAATTCATCGGTTCCTCTTCATGAACATATGGAAAAACTTACAAGCGAGGTAAATCAGATCAAAATTGCCTCTCAGGACGGTATGACAGCGCTTGCGCTTTCATCTTTGTCAGATTTAAAAAAAGGAATTCATCTGCTCGGTGAAAGTTGTGTCAATTGCCATAAAAAGGATAGGATGGTCTATCCTGATGAAAGAATGAACAAAACAATAAGCAGCCTGGAGGAAAGCCTGAAAACAGGCACACTCAAGGAACAGGGGCGGCATTTGGGCACATTGGCTGTGCTGGCTTGTGCCCGCTGCCACGGCGTCCATCGCCTCTCTTATGATGCCGGGAAAATATTTTCGGCTAATCAGGACTGGTTCGAGTTGATAAAACATTAATCCAAAAGCTATTCTTCACATGAAAAGGACAATATTTATCACCCTGGCTGTTATGGGTACCGGCCTGGCTGCATTTCTTCTTCTCAATTATTATTCACCTATTCAAACCTCCCGCCCGTCTCGCTTCGATGCCAACGATCAGGCGCTCTCTAACGGACTTATCGCAATAGATAAAAAAGCGCTTCCTCAAGCCGGCGGCAAAGTGGCCGCTTACTACGATGCGGCATGCGCTTTTTGTCATGATCTGCCCGATCCGGCCTCCCACGACGCTATTGAGTGGGCATATGTGGTGGACCGCATGGAAGAACTCATTATTGAGCTTAAGGGGAGGGAAAAGAAGATCCTTGTCCCCTGGGATGGGGAGATCAAAAAAGAGGTGCTCGCTTATCTCGAAGAGCAGGCCTTTCAGGGGATGAATCCTGATGATCTGCCGCATACCCCTGAAAAAGGGGCCAAACTCTACAAAGCGATTTGCGCCTCCTGTCATACGCTGCCCGACCCGTCCATGCATTCCCTGGTAGTTTGGGAGTATGTGCTCAGCAAAATGCAGCATTTCCAGAAGGATATGGCCTTGCCTGTTATGTCTGAGGAAGAGGTGGCGGCCCTTTTGGAATACCTTAAACCCCTGTCACGCTGACCACCGTAAGAGGGCAAGTCTTTTTTACAGAAGGGCGAAAAGGCTATGGCCGCAAATTATTCCGCCTTGATTTTTTGACAGCCTTTTTGAAGTATTTATCGGCTCTCTGATGAAGGGCCGTTAGCTTGCCGTCTGCGCCTTTGTATCTTGATATTTAGCCGATGATGTGCTAACGTCAACGCATAAATATGGCTGAAGAGAATGCAACGATTAAAGTCACCATCCTCGGTTCCGGGACTTCTACCGGGGTTCCGGCAATAGGCTGTGATTGTCCTGTTTGCTCCTCCCATGATCCCAGAGACAAACGAACGAGGGCTTCAATCCTGTTAACGCTGGAGGGGGCTAATGTCCTCATCGATACCTCTACGGACCTTCGGTACCAGGCATTAAAAAACGGGATTAAAAGGCTTTCTGCTGTTTTCTTTACCCATGCCCATGCCGATCATGTTCACGGGATAGATGAGCTTAGAAGCTTTAATTTTCTTCAGCAGGAGGCCATACCCTGCTATGGCGACAAGGAGACCCTCAAAAGAATAAAGACCATGTTTGCCTATATCTTCAGGGAGCAAAGGCATGGTGGTGGTATCCCGAAGCTGACGCTTCATGAGATGTCGGGGGATTTGCAATTACTGGGCAGAAAATTTATCCCTGTTGAAGTGCTTCATGGCGAGTTGCCTGTTCTTGGATACAGGGTTGCAAATATGGCCTATGTCACCGATTGCAGTGAGATAGGGCCTGCGTCGATGGAGAAATTGAGAGGGCTTGATCTTTTGATCCTGGGAGCGCTCAGGCACAGGCCGCATGCAACCCATTTTTCACTGAGTGAAGCCCTTGAGGTTGTTGAGGCTTTAAAGCCCAGGCGGACACTCTTTACCCATATGGGGCATGAAGTCAGCTACATTAAAACTTCAGCTGAGTTGCCTGAGGGCGTAGAACTGGCTTATGACGGCATGACTGCAGTTATATAAAATGAATTCAAGGAGCATTGTGTGACGGAAGGACTGATACATATTTATACGGGGGAAGGTAAGGGAAAAACGACAGCCGGCATGGGGCTTGCCATAAGGGCGGCGGGGCAGGGATTAAATGTTTGCATCATCCAGTTCCTGAAAGGTGGAAACAGGGGCACAGGGGAGCAAAGACTCATTGAAGAGAAACTTCCCGGAATAGAATTTATCTGTTCTGACATGATTCATCCCATGTTTTTAAAGAAAAAGCCGCTTTTTACCAGGATGGTGGAAGATGCTGAAAAAACCTTTCAACTCTGTAAAGAGAAAGCCATGTCCCGTGAGTATGATCTTCTGGTTCTTGAAGAGATAAATAATGTTGTTGCCAATGAATGGCTCGACTGGGTAGAGGTGGCAACATTCCTTGAAGGGAAGCCGAAGGAACTGGAAGTGGTTCTTACCGGCAGAGATGCCCACCCCCGGTTGCAGGCCATGGCTGATTATGTAACGGAAATGCTGAAGATCAAGCATCCTTATGATAAGGGTTATATTGCAAGGCGGGGGATTGAGTATTAAGGGGACTGTTAAGGAAAGTCATTTATAAAGGTTTCTTTAAGGTCATTACGGATTAAAGGAGGCAAACTTTTTTTCGGTCAATTTGTCAGATGGGAGATTGCTTCGTTACGTTGTTTTTCACAAAGACTGGAGAAGAAAAGTAAATAGTCAAAAACCATGCAACAGCTCCTGTATATTGGAATAGCCGGTTTTTTCGGCGCCCTGGCCCGTTATCTCCTTTCGGGGTGGACCACATCTGTTGTGGACGGTCGCTTTCCTCTGGGAACAATGACCGTTAATGTGCTCGGTTCGCTCTTTCTTGGTTTTCTCTACACCCTTTCTGTGGAAAGGCTTGTTCTGCCTCCCGAACTTAAGGTAGCCCTTACCGTCGGTTTTCTCGGCGCCTTTACCACCTTTTCGACATTCAGCCTGGAGACTTATAACCTGATCAGGGAGGGGAGCATCTTTCTTTCAATAGTCAATATTATTCTTAACATGTCGCTGGGGCTTGCTGCCGTTATTGCAGGTGTGTCAGCGGCAAAAATTCTTTATGGCGGGCAATGATGAATTATAAAATGGTAAAAAAGAAACTGCTCCGTGTATTTATTACCGAGGCTGACAAAGAGAGGGGAAAACCGCTCTATTACGCTATTATTGATCTTTGCAGGGAAAAGGGTTTAAGCGGCGCTACCGTTATCAAAGGGGTGGCCGGCTATGGTCTGCATAAAGTGGTTCATACCGATAAGATACTCCGCCTGTCGGGAGACCTGCCGCTTATTGTGGAGGTCATCGGTGAAGAAGAAAAAATGGCGGTGCTCATTCCAGCCCTTGGTGATATTGTAAGTGAAGGCCTTATTGCTGTGGAAGATATTGATGTTGTTGCTTTTGATGGAAAGTCCTGACTTATTACCCTGACTCTTCCATACCTCTTACTTCTTTTCTCAGCTTTTTCATATAGTTTTTTGTCTTGTCGAGGTCGCTTTTTTCGAGAACAACAGTGGTATAAATATCATGGTCCTTGATCTTTTTTCTCTCCAATAATGCTGCAATTCCCCGGATTAATGCCCCTGTGGCATCAGTACTTTCAAGAGAGGTCAGTTTTTTAGGGGGAAGGGCAATGGTAAAATTTTTAACATTGATATGCACCATTTGCTCTATGATTTTGCTGCCTGCCTCTTTGAGTTCTCTTTCGTTCATTCTCGATGAATCACCCAGGCCCGTCATGAGGATTTTTTTTGCGCTTATCCTGTATTCAGGAAGAAGGAGAGTCGATTCACCTTTGTCACCGCTGATTTTTCCTTCATTGATGAGTCTCGATATTCTTCCTCTCATTCTCCAGTCAATAAGACCGGCAGCGCCCTTGAGCGGTCTTTCATCGCTGAAAAAGGGCAGAATGACGACTTCCGTTTCAATACGATCGATATCTGTCGATAAGAGTCTCGTTTTCAAGATTCAGCCTTGATTCTTTAAAAATTACCCGGTCTTCTTTTCTCCGGGGTTCCTGCTTTTAAAAACCTTGTCCAGGATGCCGTTGATAAAGGCGCCCGATTCTTCCGTGCCGTAGAGCTTGCCCAGTTCAATGGCTTCGTTTATGGTCACTTTTGAGGGGATACCTTCCATATGGAGCAGTTCATAGGCTGCAAGGCGCAGAATATTCCTGTCTGTAAGGGACATTCTTCCCAGCTTCCAGTGCTCCGATTCCCCTTCAATAAGGGCATCGATTGTTTTCATGTGCTCGCAGATTCCCTTGATCAATGCTTCAGCAAAAGACCATGACTCTTTTTTTACCTTGAAATGGTTTTTGAATTCCTGCAATGCCGCATCCCGTGAAACACCGGTAATGTCGATCTGGTAAAGCACCTGGAGAGCAATTTCCCTGCCTTTTCGCCTTGTTCCCATCCCTTAGATACTTTTCAGCAGGTTAGCCATTTCTATTGCACTTACTGCCGCATCAAAACCTTTGTTTCCTGCCTTTGATCCGGCCCTTTCAATAGCTTGTTCCAGGTTATCTGTTGTAATGACGCCGAAGGAGACAGGCAGGCCTGTTTCAAGAGATACCGTTGCTATTCCCTTTGAGACCTCTGATGCCACGTAGTCGAAGTGAGGCGTGCTTCCTCTGATAACGGCGCCCAGGCAGACAATCGCATCGACCTGGCCCTTTTCCGCTATTTTTTTTGCGGCAAGGGGAATTTCAAAGGCGCCCGGCACACGGACTATTTTTATCGATTTTTCACTGCCGCCATGTCTCTTGATTGCATCCACGGCGCCATGGAGAAGTTTTTCACCTATAAAGCTGTTAAACCTGCCTAAAACAAGAGCGAAGCCAAGCCCGCCGGCATCCAGGTTTCCTTCATATGTATCAGCCATTATTACCTCCTTTTATGTGGGGACCTTTAGCTCAGGCCCTCATAAATTGATTACATTTTTTAATAAACGAGCCTATAAATTGAGAAGATGGCCCATTTTTTTTCGCTTTGTTTCCAGATACTTGAGGTTGTTTTTAGTTGGTGACATCTGGATGGGCACTCTCTCCACGATTTCAAGCCCGTAACCTTCAAGGCCTACGATTTTTTTTGGATTGTTTGTCATGAGCCTGATCTTTTTAATGCCGAGATCGACCAGTATCTGGGCGCCGAGGCCGTAATCTCTGAGGTCGGATTTAAAACCGAGCATTTCATTGGCTTCTACCGTATCTTTCCCTTCATCTTGCAGGGCATAAGCCTTGAGTTTGTTAACAAGGCCGATCCCGCGGCCTTCCTGGTGCATGTATACGATGACGCCTCTTCCTTCCTTTTCGATGATCTTCATGGCTGTGTGCAGCTGGGGGCCGCAATCGCACCGTTGAGAGCCGAAAACGTCCCCTGTAAGACACTCCGAATGGACCCTCACCAGCATCGGTTCTTCAGGGTCGATATCACCCTTGACTAAAGCAAGGTGCTCATGAAAGTCGACCTGGTTTTCGTAAGCAATAGCGTTGAACTCACCACCGTAAAAGGTAGGGATAATCGTTTCCGCCGCCCTGTATACAAGGCTTTCCTTGAGCATTCTGTATTTGATGATATCGGCTGTCGTCACAATTTTGAGTTTGTGTTCCTCACCAAATTTTTCGAGGTCCGGCAGTCTTGCCATGGAGCCGTCGTCATTCATAATTTCACAAATAACGCCTGCCGGTTTAAGCCCTGCCAATCTCGAAAGATCGACGGATCCTTCCGTTTGTCCCGCTCTGACAAGCGTTCCTCCCGCCTTTGCTCTTAGGGGAAAGACATGGCCCGGTCTCGATAAGTCTTCGGGCTTTGCATCATCTGAAATGGCTGTTAGTATGGTGGTTGCTCTGTCGGCAGCCGATATCCCCGTTGTTACCCCTTTTTTTGCTTCAATGGAGACGGTAAAGGCGGTGTTAAAGTTTGACGTGTTGTCACTCACCATGAGGGGGAGTTCCAGTTGATCCGCCTTTTTTTCCGTAAGGGAGAGGCAGATAAGGCCCCTGGCAAAGCGGGCCATAAAATTAATTGCTTCCGGTGTTACCTTCTCCGCCGCTATAACGAGGTCTCCTTCATTTTCCCTGTCTGCCTCATCGACGAGTATTACCATTTTACCTTGACGAAGATCTTCAAGGGCATCATCTATTTTGCTTATAATTGGCATTTATTTCTCCTGCATTTATTAAATATTATCCCACGAAATCTTTCCGATACAGATAAATTGTAAAAGTCAATCCGTGAAATCTGTGTCCAAATATTTTTTAGGCTTAAACAAAACCGCAATCTTCAAGGAGGTTCATATGAATGCCTCCTCCTTTATTGCCTGTTGTCAGTTTTTCTACATATTTTCCAATGATATCGGTTTCTATATTAACTTCATCACCCCTCTTTATGGCGCCAAGCGTTGTTATTTCCAGTGTATGGGGGATAATGTTAAGTGAAAAGCTGTTTTTTTGCACACTGTTTACGGTAAGGCTGATACCGTCAATGGCTACAGAGCCCTTTTCCACGATGAGCCTGACAATATCCTCGCCTGCCGAAATTTCGAGGTAAACCGATTCTCCTCTTGCCTCTTTTTTTATTACCCTGCCTGTTCCGTCAATATGGCCTGTTACGATGTGACCGCCAAACCTGTCACCTGCTTTAAGCGCTCTTTCCAGGTTGACTGTGCTTGACGCAGCCAGTCCTGCAAGGCTTGTTCTCGATAATGTTTCTTCAGAGACATTGGCACAAAAAATGCCGCTTTTTATTTTCGTCGCGGTGAGGCAAATGCCGTTTACAGCAATACTGTCACCAATTTTATCATTGGAGAGATCAAAGGGAGCCATGACGGAAAGTATGAAGCCCTTTTCCGCTCGCCTTATTTCTTTTATCTCCCCCTTGCCTTCAACAATACCTGTAAACATGGCAGGTTTCTTATGCGTTCTTTTTTATATAGCCCTCGATAAGAATATCAGGGCCTATTTTTTTTGTTTTCATGGCTTCAATTTCTATCGCTTCGGCGAGAAGGTTTGCCCCTTCGCCGCCGACAACGCTTACCGACTGGACTCCACCCATGATTTTCGGCGCATAGAAGAGGGCAATTTTATCGACAATTCCTTCTCTAAGCGCCGAGGCATGGATTTCACTTCCTCCTTCGATCATGAGAGAGTTGATATCCATTTGACCGAGTTTTTTCATGAGCGGTTTAAGTGGCACAATGCCGGCTGCATCAGGAAAAACAAAAACCCTGACACCCATATGCTCAAGTTCTTTTACCTTCTTTTCCGGTGCCCTGTCTGTTGTGGCAATGATGAGAGGTGCCTCGGAATTCCTGTTGATGACTTTAGCACCCGGTGAAATGATCAGATTTTCATCGACAACAACTCTGACAGGATCTTTTCCTTTTCTTTCTCCAAGCCTCGTTGTCAGAGAGGGATCATCTTTCCTGATGGTTCCGATACCGACCATAATGGCATCGGAACAGTCTCTCATCTTGTGAACCTGCCTTCTTGCCCCTTCTCCCGTTATCCACTTCGATTCACCGGTCTTCGTTGCGATACGGCCATCCAATGTGGAAGCGGCCTTCAAGGTGACAAAAGGCAGACCTGTTGTAACATGCTTGATAAAGGCTTCGTTAAGTTTCCTGGCTTCCTTTTCGCGAATGCCTGTCTTTACTTCAATACCGGCATCGCCAAGTATGCTGATTCCCTTTCCCGCAACTCTCGGATTGGGATCTGCCATGGAGATGAAGGCCCTTTTAATGCCCGCCTTCACAACGGTATGGGCGCAGGGTGGGGTTTTGCCATAATGGCTGCATGGCTCAAGGTTTATATAAAGGTCGGCGCCTTTTGCTTTTTTCCCTGCGGCCCTGATGGCGCTAACTTCAGCATGGGCCTGGCCGGCTTTTTTATGATAGCCTTCGCCGACTATTTTACCGTTTTTAACGAGGACGGCCCCTACGGCAGGGTTGGGAGACGTTCTGCCGTAACCTTTTCTGGCAAGCCTTAGTGCGCGGCCTATAAACATGTGGACAGAGTCTCTCTTTTGCACCTTTTTTAAATCCCGCTCGAAATGAACAATTTTATACTAAATGGCTGGAAATAACAAGGTTTTTGCGGCGCACCAGAGTAAATGAGGGAAAGCTTTTTATAGGGCGCTAGAGGAAGTAGCGGCTTATATCGATGTGGTACTCTTCGGGGTCGACGGCTTCTGCAATTCTCCTTTCCTTATTTGCGTCGGCAAGGTCTATCTCCGGCCCGTCGATTTCATTTCCTGCCCTATCACTGATGAGCTTAATGACAGGGGAATCCCACATTTCAGGCGCAGGGTTGCTCTCCATGACAACGGCCAGTTCTCTCGTGCTTAAGAGAACCAGTGAGCCGACAGGGTAAACACCTACGCAATTGATGAAGAGTTTTAGCAGTACGGGATCGTAAATTTCTCCGGCCCTGTCGCTCATAAATTTCAGGGCCTTGTCCGGTGTCATCGGCTTTCTCGAATAGACCCTTGATGAAGTGACGCCGTCATAACAGTCGGCAATGGCAATAATTCTGCCAAAGAGGCTCATTTCCCGTTTGTAGACGATGTTGGGATAACCCGAGTTGTTAAGGTTCAGGTGGTGTTCAAATGCGCCTGTAATTATCCTTGCGCTCAAGGTGTCGAGCCCTTTTAGTTTCATCAGTTCCTTTACCCCGTGCAGGGGGTGGCTTTTCATGACTGCCCACTCTTCATCGGTAAATGGCGCCGGTTTATTGAGAATCTGAAGGGGAATATCCGACTTGCCTATATCGTGAAAGAGGGATGCCAGTCCGAGTTCGCAGAGGGTCGCTTTTTTAAGGCCTATCCTTTGCCCTATTCCCAGTGAAAGGATGCAGACGTTGACTGAATGATGATAGGTGTATTCATCGTGGCAGCGAATAGTGGTCAGTCCGATAAGGTTGGTTTCCGCTGTGAGCATCTGGTCGATCATGCTCTGTATGACCCGTTTTGATTTTTTCAGCTTCAGCGTCTGGCCGATTTTTACATCTTCCATAACGTCGGTAACAGCGCTGATCGTCTTTGCATAGAGGAGTTTTGCCCGTTCCTTGTTGCTCTCTAATTCATCCCCTGCCATTCCCTTCTTTTCTGTAAGCACCTCGATGGTGATGCTTTTAATATCCAACTCTTCGAGCTTTTCCTGGAACTTTTCAAATGTCTGAGGTGAGGGTAAGGGTTCTACTTCGCCGAATGAGTAGGCAAATTTGCCGATATCGGCAGCTGTTACATGGCTGTCAAAATTTATGGCGCCGATAAAGTACCTCTTCAGTTCACCCATAGTGAATGTGAAAGGTTCGATGGCCGATTTGTCAGGTTTCAGACGGTGTTCACCGACGAAGAGATAGCCCCCTTTCAGCTTTATCGACGTATCTTCCTTTTTGGCCTTAAGTTCTTTAATGATGCCTAGAACTTTCGATATGGGAGAATTCATGGCTGAATGCCCGTAATCGTAGTTTTTGGCTGTTTTAAGAAGAACAAAAAAGTGGTAAAGCAGGGTTTTGCATATCCTGTTAACTACCTCCTCGGCCTGTAATGAAATATTGTTTTCGCTCATTGACTGTCCTGTCTGATTAGAACTTACCTTGTCTGCGCTGCTGCCATGGCTCTCAAGGTCTGCTCAACAATCTCTTTAACCTCCCCCTTTTTGGCGGAAAGGGCTTCATTAAGGGTTTCTATTGCTTTTGGTGAGCCAAGTTGTCTCAAGGCTGACGCAGCACAGATAACATCTTCCCTTTCCTTTGATTTGTTGAACCAGAATTTTTTCATCAGTATTTCCCGGAGAAAGGGGATTATTTCCTCCGATCCAAGTGATCCTAATGCCTCAAAAAAAACCTTCTTTTCAGGCAGTTCCTTCCCCTCAAAGCTTTCAGCCTCTATAATTTTGAGAATCTGTTTGGTCCCTTTAGTATACTTTGCTTTTACCAGTGTTCTAAGCGCTCTTACCCTGAGACTGCTCATTTTGTCCAACAAAAATCGAAGCATATTTTCATAAGCGGCTTCACCGGAAATGGTCTGGAGGTAAAAAAGCACTTCTTTTCTTATTCTCGGGTCCTTGTGCGATATGAGATTTCGTATATGGTTGAGGGCCGTAGGGTCTCCAATGAGCCTGAGAATTAAAACGGCATTCCTTACAAGATACCATCTTTCGTCCTTAAGGAATGAAAAGAACTCTTCCGGTTGATCTCTCCCTATCTCAACAAGGCTTTCAATAAGGACCTTTCTCATGTCTTTTCGTGAAGCAACGCCAAGGAGATTGCACATGGGCTTTATTGCCTCTTTTCCGAACATGAGAATGAGTTTTTTTAACTGGACGGGTTTTACCCTATCCGTTTGGTCCACTATTTTTTCAAGCCCTGAAATCATTTCTTCTGAAAGCATGCTCTTTTTTGCTTCTAAAATAACCTTGATGAATTCATCCGGCGCTTCTCTTCTTTTGTTGAGCAGGAGAACAAAGTTGATCAGTTCAAGGGAATAATGGACTTCTCCTGCCTCAATCAGGTCTCTGATGAGATTGACCGTAACGGAAAGAAAGTCACGGAATGTAGTCAGCTCCCTTGTAGAGAGAAGAATGGCTGTGAGGATGCTGATTACATCGTCAACAGGCCGTCTTTTTTCTTCAAAATTTCTTGCCTGCTTGAGCCATGCTATCTCTTTGTCCGTAAGCGTTAGAATGCTTTGCGACAGCGTAAGGGGTGTGGGTAATGGCGGTGGTTTGGGAATACTTTTGCTTGCCTGCTCGACTCTTTCTTTCTGGTCCGGTGAAGAAGAACGCCCTGTGCCTATGGAATCACTATCAAATTCCTCATCGTCTTCCGATACTTCATACTGGATATGGGGCAGGTTTTTTGTCCATAGCCGGGTAACGATATCGTCATCTGTTTCGTAGGGGGCTTCCTGACCGATAATATCGAGAAAAGCATAGACCTCATCCTTTTCTATTCCTTCGAGAAATGAAATGGAGGTGAGCCCGTCGGAGTTGAGCTTGAATGCCAGACTGTCTTTGGCGTCAATGTTCTGATAGACGGTATGCCTTCTGAATTTCATCTCAAACTGTTCTACTTCAAGTTTGAGGTCGCCAAAGTCTTCGAGATGCTTATCCATATTTGCCGTAAGCTGCTCAAAAAACTTTTTATGGAGCGGATTGTTGGGAAGATAGATTTTGAACGCTTTGGCCGCTTTTGTCAAAGACTGGATGACATGGGTTATGGACGCCAGTTCTTCCTTGTTAACTTCCGGTTTTTCTTCATTTTCCTGATTTGTTAAGTTTTCCGGCACATCAATATCCTTATTTTCTGGATTCGGCAATGCATAAGTATATCATATGGATAATGATTGAGTTATCATAAAAATGATTCACTGTCAATGATATAAAATAGCATTTTCAGAGAGAAAAAAGTTGTTATTGGCAGAAATGAAAGCTACTATAGTTTGTTATGGAAAGCAAGGGTTTGAAAGAAAGAATCATTACCCGGCTTTTTAGCCGATTCCCCTTTATTGCGGAGCGCTGGGCTGAAAGTTACCAGGCCGTTGAGAGCAGCGGCATTCCCTGGACGCCCTTTACCGGTGACCTTGCAAAGTGCAAGGTCGCCCTCGTTACCACGGCCGGTGTCCATATGAAGGACCAGCCTCCCTTCGATATGGACGATGAAGAGGGGGATTTTACCTTCAGGGAAATTTCGGCTCGTGCCGGGGTGGAAGATCTCATGATCACCCACAAGTATTACGACCATACCGGCGCCGACAAGGACATTAATATCGTCTTTCCCCTGGAGAGACTGAGGGAGATGGCTAAAAGAGGCGAAATAGGGGAGCTGGCGCCGAGGCACTATGGTTTTATGGGCCATATTGTGGGAAACAAGATCGATTCTCTTATCCATGAGACGGCCCCCGAAGTTGCAGGAAAACTCAGAGCTGACGGTGCAGACATTGCCCTCCTTACCCCTGGCTGAGGGATCTGCAATCAGTCCGTCGGACTGATACAAAGAGCAATTGAAGAGGCCCGTATCCCCACCATTTCCATTTCTATCCTCAGAAAGCTGACGGAGGAGGTTAAGCCCCCGAGAGCGCTCTTCCTGCGCTGGCCTTTCGGCCATCCCCTTGGTGAAGCAGGAAACATTCCCCAGCAGGTTGCCGTCATAAGAGAGGCTTTTCGCTACCTGGCAGAGATAGAAGCGCCGGGAACCATTGTCGACCTTCCTTATAAATGGAAAAGGGAAAAGTATCCGCCTCTTTAATTCCCGGCCGGCGCCTTGCCGAAGGCTCGCCGCGACAGGAAGTAAAAAGGGTCCTTCTGTTGCAGAGCCGGGAAGCTGCCCCGGAAAAAAGAAAATGACAAGCCTCTAAAAAAAGCGAATTTCATTAACTAGGCCCTCTTCAAGCGCTTCTCTTTTTTAGCGCTCATTTTAAACCGTCCCGGTCTGTCCTTTCTGGACAAAGAGACCGCTTTGGTTGTACTATACGACGTCACCGTTTTTTTGCCTAAGAAAGTTGTCCGCCTGTCCATAGGGTTTGATGGATGGGGAGTCAGCGGAATTGCACGGTATAATTCCCTGACAGATTATTTTTTCGGGAAATCCCATTTCGATAAATGAAATTATTTATTTTCTTAATCTATTTTTTTTCCGGTCTCACCTATCTTTGCTGGCGCCTTTTTTTTACTGTCAACAATGAAAACCTGTTTGCAACCTTTGTAAGCTCGGCGCTTTATGCCACGGAAGTTTACAGTTTCCTTGCCGCTATCCTTCTTATTTATATAAGTGCAGCACATAAAAGGAAAAATTCCCCGGGGCCTGAGAGTAAATCTCACCCTGCTGTTAATATTTTTATTACAACAGATAATAACTCAATTGATGATCTTCAAAAAACGATCATTGCATGCAAGGCCCTCAATTACCCTGCCGGCAAGGTGGCTATATCGATTATTGATAGAGATGGCCGGAATGATGGCGTAGAGAGGCTGGCAAAAAAGCATAAATGCAGGCCTGTTAAAATTGAAAAAGAAGGGGCCTGTCTCGAAGAGTTAATCCTTGAAGGAATAAAAGGCCTTCCTGCGGAACTGGTTATGCTGCTTAAGTGCGGACATGTGCCGGTAAAAAGTTACCTGAAAAAAACCGTCCCCTCTTTTGAAGATGAAAAGGTTGCTTTTGTCAGGACCCCCTGTCACAACCTGAGTTCAGACCCGCTCCAGCAGGCGCTTATACTCAGGCGTGATTTATCGAACGAAAAGAAGTTGTATGAAAAAGTGGTAGAGCCCGGACTTGACCGTTTCCGTGCGTCAACCCCCTCATGGCAGGGCATCATCTTCCGAAAAGAAGCGCTTCGGGACGCCTTAAGCGATGAGTCTGTCAAAATAGGTATGAATATAAGGATGAATGCCCTTCTTATAGGGAAGGGCTGGAAACCGGTTTATCTGAACAATAATCTTATTTTTAACACATCCCTTGAAGAGGAGGAGAACTTCTTCAGAAAGCGGGCCTGGAAATTCACACGCTCGGGCCGGCTTTTCATTCCTTTCCTTTTCTTTCGTTACCGCTTGTCCCTTTCCCAAAGACTTGCCTATATGGGCCTCATAATGAATGAACTCAACAGCCTCCCAAGGGTTTTATATATGATAGTGCCTCTCTTTTTTATGACAGGTCTGGCGCCTTTCCTTGCGCCCATTGAGACGCTGTCCTTAATTTTTATCCCCTTTTTCATACTCCAGATCATAACCCTTAACCTCTTTAGCCGGAGCTATCGTCATCCTCTTTTTGCCGCCGTTTATGATACGGCGGGCATCTCATCTATATTGATAGCGTTAACAGAAAAACTTTTTGGCAGGGATGCTGATTCATTGTCAGGCAAACCTGTTGCAAGGCCGCTGGTCCCTCTTATTGCTCTCTGGGCTCTTCAACTGACCGGTCTTATAACAGGTTCTCTCTTTTTTCTGAAGGGTATTATTTCACAGGACTTTCTTATGACGGGGGCTTTCTGGATACTCTACAATATGACACTCCTGACGGCAGCCATTGCTTCTGTTTATGGTCGTCCCCGAAAACGGGGACGACCGAGGATATTCAGGGAAGTTCAATGCCGCTTAATATCAGAAAATAAAAGATGGGATGCCACTTCGATAGAGATAAGCGAAAGCGGCATATCGCTCATTATGTCCGGGCCGGAACCGATTCCGGGGGAGCTTGACCTTGAGATTCAGGCGGCTTCAAAATTTCAATTGTCCTGCAAGGTCATGAGAAATGAAGTGATTTCCGGAGACAGGGCATCTGTCGGTCTCATGTTTGTTGATATGTCGGAACGGCAGAAAGAGCGTCTCATTGAGTGGATCTATTGTGAAGAAGAGGAGTGGTTTGAAGAGATTGTCAATGTAAATCCTCATCGCCTGGCGCTTGAGGGACTTTTGACTTCAGCGGCAAGAGTTTTTACCGATGAGATCGACCTTCACAGGAAGGCGCCCCGTTATAATGTGCAAACAGGTTGCAGGATTCTTCTTCCCACAAGGGAGATTAAAGGGACGACTGTTGATGCCAGTTCAAGCGGCATTCTTGTAAAAGTAGCAGAAGAACCGGGCCCTCTCCTTCGAGATATTATTATTGAAATAGATGTTAAGGGCAAAGGGATTTCTTATCCGGCAAAAACAGCCTGGACAAAGCGGACTAAAGATAGCTGGCTCGTTGCTCTAATGATTGAAAAAGAAAGCGGCAGCGACATGATAGCGGCCCTTTTTCCCCTTGCGACTATCAAAGTGGTCAAGGGTGAAAGTTTCCAGACGAGGGTTGTGAGAACCATGGCCCGCATGTCGGCATATCTCGTTTCCCTTGTTCTGGCCGGCGCCGTATTATATATTGCCGTTCATGCGGGTATATTTTCTCTTCCCCCACCGGACATTAAGGCCCTATACCATTTTTTCTGGCTTTTTGTTGTCTTTATATTGATTGACGGTTTAAAGGTCTTTATCGAAATAGTCCATCGGGCTACACCACGGGAGTATAAGTCGGACATATCCCGGGTTACGGCCCTTGTGCCCTGCTATAACACGGGAAAAGCAGTGGAATATACCATTGAAGGGCTTCTCAATATACTTCCCAAAGACCAGATCCTCATTATTGATGACGGAAGCAGTGACGATACGGCGGAAATTGCCAGGCAGAAGGGCGTGAGGGTCCACTCTATGGAGAATAACAGCGGGAAAGTAAAAGCGGTCTACGAGGGTCTCAAAAAAGTAAGGACACGCTATACCCTGTTGCTCGATGATGACGTGCGTTTGCAGAATACTTTTCTTCCCACCTCACTTCTTGAAGAAGGAAACACAGGAGTGGCTTTTTATGTTCTCCCTTGCAGAAGAGTAAGGGAGAATTATAATGGCAAGGATATTGTCAGTTGTCTTCAGCGCTACGAGTATGCAAAGTCCATGGAAATAGGGCGGAGGTTTCAGGACAAAACGGTCAGCGTCAGTTGTATTTCCGGGGCGGTGGGGCTCTTTAATACGGAAAAGCTGATGAAACTGGAAGAAAAACATTCGGGTATTTTTCCCGGTGAGGACTTTGAACGGACCCTTATCAACCTGCTAAACGACGGAAAAGTTGCTTTTGTTAATGATAATGTCTGGACCGTATGCCCTGATAATCTGAAGGACCTTACAAAGCAGCGGCTTTTTAGCTGGTATCCCGGTTATTACAGACTTGCCGGATTTTACCTGAAGATACTTTTTTTGAAAAATATGCCGGCAAGGCTTCGTTTTGAGATGCTTTACAACTTTTACGTCATCTTAAGCGATCCCCTGAAAATATTTTCACTGTTCCTTATTTTGTATTACCACTACTGGGGGGCTGTGCTTTTCCTCTATTTTTTCTATCTTGCCCTGGAAGTTTACCCTTTTCTCGTTGTTGAAAAGAAACTCCCCCTTATGAAATACTATTTCCCTGCATTTATCCTGTTTCCCCTCTATGGTATTTACAGCACCTTCCTTCGCGTCGGCGGGGGATTTGTCTGGTTATGGCATCGCTTTGTTACGGGAAGATGGAAACCGGTTTATGAAAAAGTATCATAAATTTAAATTGGGGATGCTTGTCGGCACGCTAATAGTGAACCTGTTGCTGCTAAAAGGAAGCTGTCTCTTTGCTGCTGATCAGATTACATTTATATTTGACTATATTGAAGACAGCCATGAAAAGGTAAAAAATAAAGGTGACCATGTTTACCGGGATAAAGCTGTTCGGGTAGATTATAAACAGGTTTACGGCGCCGCCTATTTTGGAAACCGGCAGAGAGGGGGAGAGGCGGGGGCTTATCTGAAGGACAAGAGAAATTCCCTCTATGGAGCCCGGGTGAGGATTAAGGAAAATGACGAATCCTATCAGGTTTATACGGACCAGGTTCTGTCAGGAGGGTTTGTGGGAAAGCTTGTTGCCAGGTACATTCATGTTTCGGAGCCTGAAAGGGCCGATGAGAAAACAAACCTTACCGTTTATGGTATAGGCTTTGACAGGTATTACGGCGACTACAATTACTTTTCGGCTATATATTTTAATGATCCAAGAGAGTCGGGCCGCTATTCCATTGTTATCAGCAATACGCTGGCCACTGAAAAGCATTATTTAAGAGTAGGCGCTGTTCCAAGGAGTGACTGGAAAACAGGTTATTTTACAACCGTAAAATATAACCATTTTTTTGTGAGCTATTCTTATCTTCCCAATTATGATTTCTCCAGCTACAACAGAAATTCCATTAGCCTGGGTTATATTATGCCGTTCGATTTATAAAGCAGATCGAATCATCTTCGTTAAAACGCCTTTCCTTTTCTCTACAGGCAAGGTCCGACAGCATGAGGTGAAACAGTGAATCTTATGACCCGATCAGAGCGTTGAAAAAAAGAAGGGGCATGAACAAAAAATGACAGAAGTGTACATTTCTACTTTGGTCATGTAATAATGTTTTCAGCGTAAGTCAAAATCTATGTTCTGCTTGACTTGTAAGGTAGCTTTACCCTAGTATTGTTGTTTCAAAAAAAATCCGGAAAGTGAGAGAAGATGCTTAAAAACGATACATTCCTTAAAGCCTGCAGAAGAGAAAAAACTGATTACACACCTGTCTGGATGATGAGACAGGCAGGGAGATATCTCCCCGAATACATGGCAACAAGGGGAAAAGCCGGTGATTTTCTAACCCTTTGCAAGACGCCTGAACTGGCAGCCGAGGTGACTATTCAACCGATAGATATCCTTGGTGTCGATGCGGCCATTCTTTTTTCCGATATTCTTGTTATTCCCGAAGCGATGGGAATGGAACTGCAGTTCCTCGTCGGAGAAGGGCCTCACTTTCCTGACCCCGTAAGGACTTCGGCAGCTATCGATAAGCTTGTTATTCCCGACCCTATGGATAAGCTTGGTTACGTTATGAAAGCCATTACGGCCATCAACAAAGGCCTTGACGGGCGGGTGCCGCTCATCGGCTTTACGGGTGCGCCATGGACGCTTGCCACTTACATGGTGGAAGGGGGCGGGTCGAAAAACTTCGCCCTTATCAAAAAAATGCTTTACGACACACCGGAACTGATGCATAAGCTGCTCGACAAAACGACGGATGCTGTTGTTACATATCTCAATGCCCAGATAGAAACAGGCGTTCATGCCGTGCAGATTTTCGATACCTGGGGCGGCATATTGACGCCTGATGATTTCGAGGTTTTCTCACTTCAGTACATAGAGCGGATTGTGAGTGAAGTCAAGGGCAAGGTTCCCGTCATCGTCTTTGCCAAGGGAGCGGGGCATATGATGGAGAGCATTGCCGGGACGGGTTGTGATGTCGTTGGTGTTGACTGGATGTCCGATATTGGCGATGTAAGAAAAAGAATAGGAGACAAGGTTGCCCTCCAGGGTAATATGGATCCCTGCACGCTTTATGCCTCTCCTGAAAGGATCAGGAAAACCGTTGAAAAGATCCTTGCCGGTTTCGGCGAAGGAAAGGGCCATATCTTTAACCTGGGTCACGGTATTTTACCGGATATCCCCGTTGATCACGCCAAGGCCTTTATCAATGCCGTTCACGAACTGAGTCCGGCATACCACAGGGGGTAAATGATGAATCCCACTTCTTCAACAACCTTAAAGGTCGATGTTGATATTCTTAAAAAATATACCAAGACCGGACCACGATATACGAGTTATCCCACGGCGCCTATCTTTTCCGAAGAATTCGGTCCGGCCGATTACAAGCGGACCATAGAGGCAACGAACAAGGTTGAAAAACCGGCTGACCTTTCCCTCTACTTTCATCTCCCCTTCTGCCGTTCCGTCTGTTATTTTTGCGGCTGTAACGTTATCTACACAAAGCGGGGTGAACAGGCGGATCAGTACCTCGATTACCTCGAAAAAGAGATCCGAATGGTATCGGCTCTGCAAAAACCGGGAAGAGAAGTGGTGCAGCTTCATTTCGGCGGCGGCACGCCAACCTTTCTTTCAACAGACCAGTTAAAACGGCTAAACAGGGCCATCAGGGAAAATTTTACTCTCTCATCCAACATCGAGGCCGGTGTTGAAATCGACCCGAGAGAGGCCTCGGACGAGCATATCAAGACGCTTCGTGAGATCGGTTTTAACCGGATCAGCATGGGCATACAGGATTTCGATCCCGTTGTGCAGAAGGCTGTCCACAGAGTTCAAACGGAAGAACTTTCCCGTCATGTTATCGATGTATGCCGTAAGGAGGCATTTGAGAGCATTAATATCGATCTCATTTACGGCCTTCCTCACCAGAGCGTCAAATCTTTTGAAAAGACGGTAGACAAGATTATTGAAATTAATCCCGACAGAATGGCCGTGTTCAACTTTGCCTATGTGCCGTGGATGAAGCCCATCCAGAAGAGCATCAAGGAAGAAGACCTCCCATCGGCTGCCGAGAAGTTTGAAATTCTCAAAATGGTTATCGAAAAGTTCACCACCGCCGGATATGTTTACATCGGTATGGACCATTTTGCCAAGCCTGACGACGAACTCTTTGTTGCGCAAAAGGAAAAGACCCTTTACCGGAATTTTCAGGGTTACACGACCAGGGCCGGTTGTGATCTCTATGGACTGGGGGTGACCTCCATTGGCCAGGTAGGCAACTGCTACGTTCAGAATGCTCATGAACTGCCTGACTACTACCAGGGAATAGAGGAAGGAAAGCTTCCCATCTACAGGGGCTATGAGCTAAATGACGATGACATCTTAAGGCGGCACATTATTACGCGTATCATGTGCGACTTTGAACTGGAATTTGCCGACGTGGAAAAAGAATTCAACCTCGATTTCAGGAAAACCTTTGCTCTTGAGCTTAGCGAACTGGAGCCGATGACAAAGGATAAGCTGCTTACCCTGTCTGATGATAAACTCGTCGTATCGGATCTGGGAAGAATACTGATCAGGAACATTGCCATGGTTTTTGATATTTATCTCAGGAAGTCAGACAAAGAGATGCGTTTTTCCAAGACGGTTTAATTTTTTTCAAAAAGGCCATATTTTTTTCTGATTACCGTCTGCAGGGAAGTTGACCCCCCCTTTATAAAGGAGGATTTCAATGTGTCCCCCGTCATTATTGATGGAAAGGATTTTTACTCCCTTTTGCCATTATCCATATCATGTTAGCAGAAGCAGGATTTCGGTTTCATAAAGGCGCCCTTTTTCTCTGATAGAGCCTATTGAGAGACTTTTCCGCTGCATACAGCTATATTTTGCTTTAAAATTTCATATAAGGTATTTTTATTTTGCAAGCTTCATTGCTCACATCTGCTGCCCTGTGAAGATATGGGGGAATGAATATTCTGGAATAAGAAAAATAATTCATTATAATTCGTACTGTGGATAAGTTAAAAATACTCATTGCAGAAGACGACAAAAGCTTGCAGGCTATTTATGACCTGTCCCTTCCTGATGAGATTTTTGAAAAGCGTATGGCAGGAAACGGCCTGGAAGCTGTAAAGGAATATGCCTCATGGAAGCCTGACATTATCATCCTCGATATTCTTATGCCCAAAATGCTGGGCTATTCCGTCCTCAGAGAAGTGCGAAAAATATTCAGTGATTATTCAACGACTATTATTATGGCTACTTCAGTCGATTCGAAGGAAGATGTCGAGTTTTGTGAAAAAGAGGGGATACAGGGGTACATTGTTAAGCCCTTCAATCCCGGAACCCTGGCAGATATTATTCTTAATTGTCACAAGAAAGCAGATAATCGGAACTAAACTGAAATGCGCCCTTCCCGAAGAATGATATTTGCCGGGATTTTTTGGGGTGATATAAAGAGATATTATTACAATTATTCATAGCAAGGGGATGCATGAACGTTAAAGAAAAACAGGGAATTTTTATCATTCCCCGAAAGATGACGGTCTTTAAGTGAAGCGAGCGGCGGTTACAGGTCTCGGCTGTATCACCGGGGCAGGTGAAAACCTGTCATCAATGATGAAAAGTATCTATGCAGGCCGCCGTTATCCCTGCGCACCTACCAGGTTTGAAACGGACCTAAAGGCTTCTCATCCACTTTTCGAGGTGAAGAAAGAATTTCCCCTTGCAGATGAAGGTGAGGATTCACGAACCAATGCTTTTATTCTTACCGCTCTTGAAGAAGCCCTTTCTCATGCGCAAATTGACTGGCATAAGCTGGACAGGAAGCGTATCGGTATTGTCATCGGTACGACGGTGGGATGCGCTTTTAATAATGATTCTTTCTATGGTGACTACCGAAAGGGAACCTTCCCTGATATTTCAAGTGTCGAACGTTATCTTGCCGGTAATTCAGCGCTCTATATTGCGAAAAAGTTCGGTATCAGGGGACCTGCCATTACCATTGCCAATGCCTGTTCTTCCGGCACCGATGCCATCGGTATAGCCAAAGGCTGGATAGAAAGCGGACGATGTGATCTTGTTGTTGCAGGGGGCGCCGATGAAATTTGCCGTCATCTTTATCTTGGTTTTTATTCTCTTTTAAATACCTCTGCCGAGCCGTGCCGCCCTTTCGACAGGAAGAGAAAAGGGCTTAATCTCGGTGAAGGCGCCGGTATAATGATTCTTGAAGAGTGTGGTGCGGCAAAGGCAAGAGGCGCAAAGGCACATGCCCTTGTTGCTGCCTATGCCTGCCGCAGCGATGCCTATCATCCCACAGCGCCCCACCCCGAGGGTAAAGGTCTGGCCAATGCCGTAAAGGCTGTTTTCAAGGCATCGGGCTTAAGGCCGGAAGAAGTGAATTTCATCAATGCTCATGGCACATCAACGGTAGAAAATGACCGGATAGAAGGGACTGTTATCAGCCGTTTCTTTCCTGAAGGAATTCCTGTTGTTTCTACCAAAGCCTATACAGGGCACACGCTGGGTGGCGCAGGGGGTGTGGAGGCGGTTATGACGGTGAGAGGCTTAATGGATGGACTGCTGCCGGCGACGGCAGGGTTCGAGGAACCCGATGAATCATGCGGCATTGTGCCGACAACAAAGCTTACGGAAGTTAAAGGCAGGGCTGCCTTCTCTAATTCTCTTGCCTTTGGCGGACACAATGCTGTCCTGGCATTTGTCAGAGGTGAATAATGGATAAATCAATTCTCGGTATAGGGACGGTCTCGGCCATGGGGTGCGGCATTGAATCTTTGCGGCAGGGGCTGTCGGGGAATGCTTTTCCCAATATTCTGGCCCATCACATTGAAACGAAAGAGGGGACATTTACGCTTCCTGTTTACAGGGCTGTTGCGGAAGGCCTGGAAAATTATATCGAGCGGTCCCGGTTGAGGCGCATGGACCCTTTTCTTCGTATGGGTCTGCTTGCTTCCTGTCTGGCAATGCAGGATTCAGGGCTCGAAATAGATGATGGAGAGCGCGTGGGAATTGTTTTTGGCACCGGTTATGGCGCTCTTGCTTCGTCTTTCGGTTCATTCAATTCTCTTATGGAGGATGGTGACAATTGTGTCTCTCCGACCCTCTTTGCCACCTCCGTTCATAATGCGATGGCTTCCAATGTTTCTATCGCTCTTGGGCTTGGGGGGCCCTTACAGACAGTCTCCTCCTTTGAAATGACGACCTGGGCTGTTTTTGACCTGGCATGCGGCTGGATTGATGAGGGAATTGTTGATTACGTTCTTACCGGTGTAGGTGATGAATACTGTCCGACCCGGGGCTACTCTGTCCTTCTTTCGGGGGCCAGGGGTATGACTGCCATGAATCCTCTTGATTTCAGCTGTTGCACTTATCTCCCGGGAGAGGGTTTTTCCGCCTTTCTTATCGGAAAAGGTCAGGGGTATTGCCGAATAAGCGCCACAGAAAGGGTAGCGGCCTCTCATTTTTCAGGAAAGGGCATGGATGCTCTTTTTCTTTCTGCCAATGGAGAAAAGGAGATGGCTGCCGCTTACAGCAGGTGTATGAAAGAGTCATCCCGGATAGCGGCCTATGCCCCTCTCTACGGCGGGCTTCCTGTAGGGCAGGGCTTTGATCTTGCCGTCGCGGCGCTGTCCCTTAAGGAAGGCACTCTCTATCCCTCTCCTTCGGTTTTTCCTGCTGTTGCTGATAAGCGGGTGATATGCAAAAAAGAGAAATTTGGAAATCCCTTTACCATCGGCACAGTTCAGTGCGACAGGGATGGTAACGGCGGAGTGGTTGAACTTTCGTCCCCATAGCATAAGGGACGAAGGTGAAAAAATGGAAAGGGTCTGGTCAGTATAGCCCCTTATGTAATATCGTTGATCTTGAAACAACTTTAGTCCTTAAATGGGTGGGGCCTGTAAATGAATAACGCCATTCAAATAATTCCCCTCATTAATCTGACACTTGCCTTTATCCCCGTTTTTGTCGTCATTGCTATTCTCTATAAATGGTCCCGCAGCCATGGTCATGCCCTTTACGGTGTATCGAGAATGCTGGCACAACTCCTCATTATCGGCTATTTCCTGGCCTATCTCTTTGAATCGGACAGCGCCTGGCTCGTTCTTGCCCTTCTGGCCGTCATGGTATTTGCTTCCAGCTGGATTGCACTCGCTTCGATCCCTGAAAAGCAACGTACCCTCTACTCAAAGGCCCTCTTTGCCATATTTCTTGGCGGAGGGGTGAATCTCATTCTCATAACGCAGGGAGTCCTCGCTCTCGATCCCTGGTACAGGCCGAGCTACTTTATCCCCCTGGCGGGAATGATATTTGCCAATGCCATGAACAGTGTAAGTCTTGGTGCAGAGAGGTTGCTGGCCGAAAGGGAAAGAGGTGTCACCTATGATGAAGCTCGGAACATCGCTTTCCGCTCTTCACTCATCCCCATTACCAACTCCCTCTTTGCCGTTGGACTTGTTGCACTGCCCGGTATGATGACGGGCCAGATCCTCTCCGGCGTGTCACCCCTCATTGCCGCCCGCTACCAGATTATGGTCATGTGCATGATCTTCGGTGCGGCGGGGATTTCTTCGGCCTTGTTCCTCAGGTTGGTAAAGCCTTGTTTTGAAGAAAGAGATTCTTTGTAAAGTTTATAATGACTAAACTAGATAAAGCTGCTTTTCAGGGCATAAAGGACTTTGAAAGACATGAAGCGACAATTCCTGTCAGCCATTTCGATTTCCGAATGCAGTTCAAAGACAATTGTCTCAACTGCCCTGAATATGGCAAAAACCTCTCTTGTCCTCCCCACAGCCCCGGCTTTAAAGATTTCATTGGAGGCCTGGAACAGGCTAAAGTTATCTGCCTCAGGCTTTCCCTTGACAAGCTCGGTCATCTGCCGGTTGAGAGAAGGGCACGTGCCGCCCATGATATGCTTTCTTCATCTCTTACGGATATTTTGCTGAAAGAACGAAGAGCCGGTTATCTCATAGCCGGGGCCGGGGCCTGTAATGCCTGCCGGGAGTGCCCCCTTGAGAAAGGAGGGAGAGTCTGTGTCAAACCGGAGGAGCAGATATTCAGTCTTGAATCACTTGGCGTCAATATTTCCTCCCTCCTGGAAAAGTGCTTTCACCTTAAGCTGGAATGGCTTAAGTTACATCATGAGGCCCGACATATCTGTGCCGTGGGAGCCCTGTTTTTTAATCGATAGATAAGGGGAAGGTTTTTCTTTAACGTTCTTATCTATTTTTAGACGCTTAGCGCCTCCGGCTTGGGGGTTCTTTCTGAATTGACAGTTTTCTCATAAACTTGTTCAGTTTACCTTTCATTTCACTTTCCCGGGCCTTGCCGTCTTTTCTGAACCAGACCGTATAAAGAATATCCTCATTATTCGCGCTTCTTTTTTTCGATTTATTTGAATAAACTGAACTGATCCGGGTGCCGTTGTCATCGTAGTGCAAGGAAGAATCATAGGGGAACTTTCTGTTCATAATTTTTTCCCAGCTGCTTTGATAACCGTCACTCAATGATTTTGGAGGCGCCGTATTTCTTAATACGCCTAAATAGGTATCGTTGTTTTTATCTTCTCCCGCATAAACACGCGCCACGTCCCAGACCACGTTTTTCGGGCTTTTGTAGTAGCTGAAAGAGAGTTGAAGATAACTGTCATCACTTATTTCCATTATGTCGGGCGTATAGCTGAAGGAGAGTTTTTTGGATTTGTACTTTACATATTTGCCCGGTTTGGCATCTATCTTTATGGATGAAAAAACAGGGGGATGGAGTTTTTTCATTGAGTAGAACTCTTTCCACTCTTTAATCGTTCCATAATATGAGAGATATATAAAGTCGGTAAATACCTTGAGGTCCGGCATGTAGGCTATGTCCAGATAGCCCGTCTGGGCCTGCTTCATCATGGCAATGAATCCGCCCGGAACAGGAAGCATAAAGGCCCCTATCTTCTCGTCGCTATATTCCATAAGCCAGGTGCGAACAAGCCATTTCCTGTCATATTTATCTGTATGCCTGAAATCTTCATGGGCCTTGCCCAAAGAGGTTATCTTGATTTGTTCCGATCCGATAGTTCGTGTTAAAGAGATCCCTTGAAGAAAGAGGTCCATAAAGAGCTTTGAATCTTCATAGAATGTCTTAAGGGGAATATTGTCCGGTTTCTTCATGTAAAGGTAAAGGGTGTCATTCATGCTTCCATAGCTAATATAACCGTTCTTTCCCAGTTCCGCTGTTTTTGTATCCTTGGGGTAATAGGTGCTCCACTGGCCGTCATCTCCCTTCATGATGAGATGAGGGAATACGGCGCCTACAACAGAATGAAGCAATTCGGTGGAGCCTTTGCCCTTGGGAAATATATTTTTATCATTTTCAGCAAGAAGGTCTTTAAGGAGCTTGCCCGTAAACTTGCCGGTAAGCTTGATCATTTCCCGTCTCAAGGCCTGAAAGGATTTAGGCAGCTTTATTATTTTATGGAGTGTGCCTGTTTTGCTCATATCCATATTGTCAAGCTTGTACTGCAACATGAGGTGGACTTCCGCAGTGTTAACAGGCGCTTTTAAAACCTCGGAAATGGGAAGGGCATAGTTAAGGTTTTCATTGTCCGATTTCATTAGAACAATGCCGATGACCTTCCCCCTTTTGTCGAGGAGAGGGCCTCCGCTGTTGCCGGGAGAGGCGGCGGCTGAAAAACGTATCCACTTCCATTTTCCGGCTTCTTCTTCATGAGTGTCAGAGGTGTAGAGTCCATCTCTGATGACAATGCCCTGGCCCAGGGCATTTCCTACGGCAAATACTTTTTCATTGATTTGAGGCTTGTCGTTGATCTCAAGGAATTGAGCATTCTTCTTGTCCTTCAGGGAAAAGAGGACAAAGTCCCTGTAAGATGAATATTTGCTGATCTTGTCCAGCTTGTAGATCTTCCCCTCCTTATCTCTTAAGTACACCTCTTTAAACTGGCTGTCTACGAGAAGGTTCATAACATGGGCGGCTGTAGCGAATTTATTGGCTCCAATAGCAAAAGCTGTCCCTATGGAGTAATATTTGTCTGTTCTTATAGCAAAGGGAACCTGATCCATTGGCAGAGGTTTTTCATAGCTAATATTTTTTCCCGGGAGTTTGGGAACAACAACCTCGAATACGGCATTTTTTACCTGTGAAACAATCTCCTTATCCAGTGTCGTAGCCGGTGAAGTGCTTTTGACGTTATTATTGACGGTCTGACAGCTTAATAGGGGGAGAAAAAGAAATAACGGAAGATAGCGGCGAGTATTCATTTTGTTTTCCCTTTCAATGGATTTTTGGGTTATTCAATAATTTAAAGTTTAATATGGAAAGAAGTTTTTGCAATATTAATACCCCTTTTTAAGGATTTTTTACGCCATGACAGGAAAGCAGTCTGTGGCAAGGGTTTTCTCCTTCCAGTAGAGGCAAAAGCCTCCTTGCCTTTCTCTTTTGCCATGTTTTTCTATTGACTCAATGCTTGATATAACTATGATTTTACCTGAAAGACATGAATAGTTTTCATATTCAATAAGCTTTTGCGAAAACAATAATAAAGGCAGCGGCCCATTCCTTGACAAAGTTATAACGTGGGCTTTCTGCCCTTTTTTCCCGGTTAAAAGATTAGCTATTCCTGCGAAGGGGGATCTCATTTCGTTGTTTTTCTCTGTGATAAATTTTTTCCAGGCCATCAACTGCAACCTGCAATTGAGCGCAAGCTCTTCCCTCCAGGCGAATTATCAAACCCTCCTTATTCCGATCGTTCCTCACTTGACAGGCCACGCAATGAATGCAATGATTCATTAGAATAATACCTAATTAGATAAATCCATCGTCAATGGTAATTTCAGCTTATGAAAAAGTGGACGCGGCGAAAAGTCATTGTTAACGGTTTTCGGGGAGTGGTAATTCTCGGTGCAGGCAAGGGTTTTTATAATACGACTCCCCTGCATATGGAACTGTCTGACAATAAAATTAAAATTGACGGCCTTCCCGAGAGTTTTCGTGGATTAAAAATTGCGCAGCTGACTGATCTCCATGCATCAGCTATTGTCAGCAACAAGCTCTTTAGCAATGCGGCCCGGCTGGTCATGTCACAAAAGCCGGACCTCATCTTTTTAACGGGTGACTTTGTTTCGGGATCGACAAAATTTCTTTCGGGCCATATCGGTGAATTTAACAGGAGGCATTTCGATGAATCTATAGAGGCCCTGTCAGGGTTAAAGGCGCCTCTCGGAATCTACGGCGTTCTTGGAAACCATGACTTCTGGAGCGGCCCGACGGCCCTTGAAACTATCATGACAGGGTTTGAAAAAAAACTTGAAGTCAAATGGCTGCGCAATGAAAGTGTGACAATCGAAAAAGGTGGTGAAATTATTCATCTGCTGGGGGTTGATGACTACTGGTCTCCAGGTTGTTCTCTTGGCAAGGCATACAAGGGACTTGATAATTGGCCTGTCAAGATTCTTTTGAGTCATAATCCTGATATCAATGAAGAGATCGACCTTCTCGGTGAGCGCATCGACCTTGTTGTCTCCGGCCATACCCACGGAGGCCAGATCGTCGCTCCTCTTATCGGTCAGCCTGTTATTCCTTCAAAATACGGCCAGAAGTACAGGGCAGGCCTGGTTCGTGACGGCGCCCGGCAGACCTATGTAAGCCGGGGTATCGGTCACCTGCTGCTGCCTTTGAGATTGAACTGCCCCCCTGAAGTGACATTGATAAGACTGGTTTGAAATGAAAATTTACGCTTTTTTTTCCTTCCAGCGCTTTTATGCTCTGCGGGCGCCATGTGCTCTGTGATGGAAAGGAATTACTCCAATCTCTCGCCAAACCGTGAAATCTGTGCAGATCCGTGTCCCGATATTTTGCTCTAATGGGCAGTTGAAACCGTTTTTACCTTTTACGCATAAGGGGCCCTGATTTCATTCCTTGTTAAAAAAGGAGGGGTTGCGCTTGACCAACCCCTCCTTTTTGCAAAGGACAAACTGGTTATCTCGGCGCTATGCAGTTGGCGTGAGTAATAATTTCACCACCTATAAACATGAACAGAGGCGCAATAGCAGCTGACACAGCCCAGCTATTACCGTTAGGGCGGCTGGAGCTTACTCCTACCCATGGCCCTGCAGTATAACCGCCACCGGAAATAGTTGTTCCTGTGGGGCATGTAGCATAGATTGTCGCTGCGGGCACTGTTAGGCAAGGATTGCAATCAACCCATAAACAAAAACAATCTTTTAAGTAATAACTTTTGTAGATTGAGAACTGTTCAATACCATTGGCCCCGGCGTCAACACTGCATACGACACTGCCGTCTTCATTGATTTCCTGAATATACTCGCCATCAGGACAGGTGCCCGAAATAATATTTTGTTTTAAGGCCACAACTTGCTCAAGTTGAGCTAATTCCTGCTCCAGTTTATAGATCATGGCCATGGCAGCGGCAAGCTCTGTCTCAAGTGAGGCAATATCGCCGTCATTATCCAAAATCTGTTGCTGCAGGGATGCGGCTTGAGCCTTTAATGACTGAATGCTTTGCTCGGTAATCGTTACACGTTCTTCCAATGAGGTAACAGATGCAAATAATTGGTTTATCTGTGCCTGCAGCGCATCAATAGGTCTGATACCGAGGGCGGCCTGCGATGCGGCAGGCACATTGCCGGGGGGCGCTGCATGGGTTGTAAAAGCTGTAAACAAACAGAGGATTCCAGCAATAAGTAATCGGGTATATTTCATTTTTTATTTCTCCTTTGTAATTGATATAAATATATTTTTTGAACCGTATTAAAAAATAATGCCATCGTGCTTATCTGCCGGACGCAGCAAGCGCAGACCCGGTGAAAGTTTGGAGAATAATCTGATAACCGGATTTCGCTTTTATCTATCGAGTCCGGTCGCTGACCCGGGTCGAATAATAGAGATTGTTATTTTGATTTAAATCAGACACCACCCTCCTTTCTTAATATTTATGAAACTCTGTGGGTGCCCTTCTTTGCAGATTCGGAATCCCAATAGAAGCCATCAAAGATGGTCACGCCTCTCGGCAGATCAAGACTTTCCCATGGCATGAGCGCAATAAGGACAACACACTTTCCTGCATTTATTGCAGAAACAGCTGTGTCCGCCGCACGCTCGATGGGGTACTCTGAATATCTTATATGTCACTGTGATGTTTACTAAGCAGGATGGATGAATCTTAGATGTGCATTCTAATAAATCATTTTCAAAAAAACAATCAACAGAAATGACTTATTACTCAACTGATATGATATTTGTTGGAGATTGTCACTTAAAAGAAGAATAGAATAAGCCCTGTCAAAAGAGGTCTCTCCTTATGAGCGACAGCGAAAGCCTGTTATGAATTGTTTTGTTGCTCATAAGAGACATTTTCAGCAGGGGAAGGCCGGGGCGTTTTTCTTAAACCGCAACTCATAACATGTTCTTCCCCTTTGCAAAACCCGCCTGATTAAGGTATAAACATATATCAAGAAGATTTAAAGGGGAGTAGACAGATGGGGAAAAAGAATTGAAGGAAAAGTGAAGAGGAATTAATGCGTTTAATCCGATTGCTGAAAAATGATATTGCCAGGGAAGCCTCTGAATGGGTTTCGGAAGATATTATAACGCAATCACAGGCAGAAAAAATATGTCGGCGTTACGGTGTCGATTACGATCAGGTAAAAAATCGTTCACTCGGTTATAACGTTCTTGTTGCCCTGGGATATCTCTTTATCGGCCTGGCAGTTATCACTCTCATTGGCGCTAATTGGGATAATATCCCCCGCGCAGTGCGAATGTGGGGTCTAATCGTGCTGACAGTGGGAACGCAGGGAATTGCCTTAAGAAAATACTTGTCCCGTGAAAAAAGCGCTGCCACAGGTGTTTTTTTATTAGGCAACCTTTTTTATGGCGCCTCGATTATATTAATTGCTCAGATATACCATCTCGGTGAACATATGCCGGATGGGGTATTTTGGTGGGCCACAGGTTGTTTACCTATCGCTATATTGATTAACAGCCCATGGATTGCTTTGCAAAGCACCTTGCTGGGGATGCTCTGGTTTTATCTGGAACTTGATATGGGCTTTTACCCCGCCCTTTTCCCCTTATTTATTTTAGGCGCTTTGCTTGTTTTATACCGCGGAAAACAGAGTATCGGTCTTTTTTTAACGGCAGTGGCGTCTATTGGTTTTTGGGTTGAATATTCGCTTGCAGAATACTGGCGTCAAGGTAATTACTATTCATTTCATGCTGAACACCTGCCTGTTAGTGCAGCATTGTTTATTTTTGCCTATATGTTTAGCCATTGGCTGAAGGGGAGGCAATCCGTCGTTGCTAAAGATTACGCCGCCGTACTGGCAGTCTGGACCTTGCGATTCGGACTGATATTGATGTTTATAATGAGCTTTGAACAACCCTGGCGAAGGCTGATCAGAGCAAATTGGGAACACACAATGTCAATGTGGATAATTATCGCCGTAATTTCAGGTTTTTCATTGTTTTTGGCTTATAAGGCTGAAAGAATAAACAGGGCAATCTATATAATGCCTTTTTATTTGATATCAATTATCGCTGTTTTGGTTTCAGGAAATAGGGATCATGCTGTATATTTCCAGATCATTTACAACCTCGCCCTTATCACCACCGGTATCTGGCTGATTCTAAGGGGCATACAAAATGGCATGTCTCATTACTTTTTTCTTGGTGTGCTGTCTATACTGTTAACGGCCTTCATGCGTTATATTGATTTAATTGGCGATTATATTGGTGGCGCATTGCTGTTTATGGTTTGTGCCATCGTGCTGCTCGGCGCTGCAAAGTACTGGAAAAACTACGAACCCGGGAGAGAAGCCGCATGAAAAGTAAGGTCGGCGCAGGTTTAGCAATAGCAATTTTTTTTCAGTTTCTTGTTTTAAGCGGTATCTATGTCAGCGCTGCAATCCCATTGTGGACAGGAAGTGAAATCAAGGTAAAGACTGTTCCCGTAGACCCCCGATCAATGTTCAGAGGGAATTATGCGCGATTAAGATATGAGTTTTCCCGTATCAAATCAAGTCATTTTCCCGACGCCAAAGTCCCGAGAAATGGTGAAATAATCTATATATCACTCAAAGCGGGAGATAATGACATCTATGAACTTTCAGACGTTTCACTTGTTGCACCCGGCAGTGGTATTTATTTGCGGGGACGAGTAGAGAATGGAAGATACAGAAGGGATTCCTACAGAGTTAAATATGGGATTGAGGCCTTTTTTGCGCCGAAAAAGGAGGCCCTGGTTCTGGAGAAGGACCTTCGGCATGGAGGCATTGCAGTACTCATGGTGTCCGATAGCGGCGCGGCCCGTATAAAAGATGTCATAGGCAGATAAGGTCTGGCTCTCTTATGATGGCAATTAATGATGAGTAAGGTGATCAAACAGTTCTTTGTTGTTCTTGTTATTTCAAAGCGGTATTTATTATGAGATTATTTTTTGCGCTGCTATTTGTCACTTCACTTTTCATAAATAGTTGTAATGGCCCTGATATTAGAACCCTTGAACAGCGTGATTTGATTAGCAAAAAAAATGCGGAAGAGATTGCCAAAAATGAGTTTTTAAAGCTGAACTATGGGCCACTTAAGCATTTTGAATTAACTGTGACTGATAAATACGATAAAAATAAGTGGTCATTTTTTTTCATGGGCAAAGGCGCATTTGCTCTGCCTGGAAATCATGTTTCTATAGATATCGATAAACAAAGGGGCAAGCCCTCAATAATGTTGGGAGAGTAAGCTAAAAATCCGGCAATGCCGGCATTGGACGGAACCCGGTTCCGGGGATATTATTCAATTTCCGGAGTTCGCCATTGTCCTTCCCGGCTTTGGCGCATGCGGCGGAACAGGCTTTGCCGTCCAGCCCTTCAGGGGCCGGCGTTACTTGTTAATCTAATAAACTAACATGAAAAGGAGGATAGTATGGATTTTAACATTATTAGTAAAGGCGCTTTTGCAACACTGAATGTTTCACTGCAACGAGGTGAATCAATAAAGGCGGAGTCAGGGGCGATGATTACGATGAGTGACACGCTTGATGTTAACTCAAAGATGGAAAGTGGAATTATCGGTGGCCTGGCGCGTAAACTGCTTGCAGGGGAATCACTGTTTTTCCAGACTCTTAAAGCAGAAAGAGGTGATGGAGACGCCATGCTTGCATCGGCCTACCCCGGTGAAATGGCAATCCTGGAGCTTGATGGTTCTGAAGAGTATATTCTTCAGAAAGATGGCTTTCTTGCTGCTGAAGATAGCGTTACCGTATCAACAAAAGCGCAAAACCTGACGAAAGGTTTATTCTCGGGCGAGGGTTTTTTTGTTATGCGCCTTGGAGGAGCGGGTAAAGTTGTTGTAAGCACCTATGGCGGCATTATGAAACTGAGTCTTGCTCCGGGTGAAGTGAAGATTATCGACAATAGCCACATGGTAGCCTGGAGCGCTAATTCAAACTATAAAATAGAAAAGGCTTCCAAGGGCTGGATTTCCAGTTTTACCAGTGGCGAAGGACTGGTTTGTCGCTTCGAGGGGCCCGGGGACGTATATATCCAAACCAGAAACTCTCCCGGATTCGGTTCCTGGGTCAAGCAGTTTATTCCGGCAAAAGGATAATAAGTTGCATCGTTGTAAAGTTGTTTATTATTTAGAGAAAGAAAAAGAAAGCGCAACACTGCTTATCTATCCGGGAACAGATGTTGAAATCGAGTTTCCCCATGGAAAGAGAAAGCATGTTCCCTTTCAATTTGCTGATTTCAAGCTTAAGGGAGATAGCGCCACTACCCTTGAAATTTCATGGACAGACAAGGAAGGGCGGAACTTCATCTATTGTAATGATGAACAGATGTTTTCACATCTTGCTGCCCTTCCCGGGTCACCCTCATTCCTTTCAAAGGTAAGTACGCTCTCAACGCAGCGGCAAAAAAACGATAAAGTGGAAAAAAGGCGTGTTCCTGTTTTATTGGGGGCCATTGCAGGAATTTTGATACTTTCCTACCTTTTTATTATCTCTCTCGTTCCCATTGCCACAAGAATGCTTCCTTTGGAATGGGAGCAGAAAATCGGGGCTATTGCTTACGAAAACTTTTTAACAGGAGAAAGGAAGATTACCTCTCCTGATGTTGTGGCGGCCCTTTCCAAAATCGTAAACCGCATAGATGAACATGATGGCGCTCATATTAACTATGAACTGTCCATTATTGACACAAAGCAGGTAAACGCTTTTGCCTTGCCCGGGGGCTACCTTATCGTCACGTCGGAACTTATTAAACGTTCCCAAAAAGCGGAAGAAGTGGCCGGTGTGCTTGCTCATGAACTTACCCATGTTTTGGAGCGGCACGGCATAGAAAAGCTGCTGAGACAAGCGGGGCTCAGCATTTTAATAGCCGTTATTTTCGGTGACACATCATCAATTACTCAACTGGCGGAACTTGCCTCGGGCCTGGAGGGCCTTTCTTTTAACCGTGATCAGGAAAAAAAGGCTGATGACGGCGCTGTGAAAATAATGGTATCGGCCGGAATATCCCCTTCTAATTTAATCTCTTTTTTTGAAAAATTAAAAGAACTGGAAGGTCCGTCTTCAGGCAATATCCCCGAACTGATAAGTACGCATCCGCCAACCGTTAAAAGGATAGAAAGACTATCCACGGCACCGGAACCAGACTCCATTCAGCCTTTTGATATAGACTGGGATTCGGTAAAAAAGCGCTTGTAAAAATCAGGAGATGGTTCTGAATGGAGCTAATCGAAATATGCTCTCCAGCAGTCAAGGATGGGCAGGTTTATTCTGCCCATGCGGAACAACTGACGGAAAAATGGAAAGCCCGAACCAGAGATGGTGACGGGCTTTTTTTATGGAGAGGAGATAGTTGTGTGTTCCTTCCTGAAAGCGCGAATTGATCTTTTATAAGAGTAATAAAGTTGACTGAACCTTCCCGGTTTTCCTGTAGCCTCAACAGGCAATATTGAATGTTATCCGGCCAAATATCAGGTCAGAGCATACCTTAAGTGATAAATGCAGCAATATAAATTTGTAATGGCTATTTTCTTCTGATATTATCGGGAAAACTACATGCTAATGGATTAGTCTTAAGAAAATGAAAGGGAAAATATGAAGCCCGATAAAAATGATTTTGCAAAGAAGTGGATTGATTCATGGAATTCACATGATTTGGATAAGATATTGGATCATTATGCTGATGATTTTTCAATAACATCTCCAATGATTAAAGTAGCGCTGGGAATAGATACGGGCGCTTTAAAAGGAAAAGATAAAATCAGGCAGTATTGGCAGGCCGCATTAGAAAAGGTTCCCCATTTACATTTTGAGTTTATTGACGTTACCGAGAGTATCGATTCAATTGCTATTTATTATAAATCAGTGTTTGATAAAAAAGCAGTTGAAGTATTTTTCTTTAATGATTCAGACAAAGTGAGCAAAGTGATTGCTCATTATAATTGAGAGCATAAGCTGTCAACGCACTCGAATGCATGACAGTGGTGACTGTTTTGACTTTGGTCTTTTTTTATATGTACGCTACTTTAATTAATCTTTGAAATCCCCGTCCTTTGGGCGGGGTTAGAGTTAAAAGGCTATGCCATAATAATTTTACTTTTCTTTTGCTGGATTTATGCCCCTTGAGGGTACAAAGAAAAGTAACAAAAGAAAGGCCGCCCAGCCCGGATAAACCGGATAAGTGCCTTAACGAAATAACTTCCTGAAAAAAGAAGCAAAA
>Ga0224514_10000047_pt1 | contig 47299 bp, 37 predicted proteins | sample SF_May12_sed_USG_3_FD_169107 | JGI IMG/M metagenome (GOLD analysis project Ga0224514, IMG submission 169107) | Sediment microbial communities from San Francisco Bay, California, United States - SF_May12_sed_USGS_24 | ecosystem: Environmental > Aquatic > Marine > Sediment | place: USA... | reverse complement strand
AACCGTCAATCTCAGATAGCGCCTCACTTACCTGATCATCCTGGGCCTTTGTTTCCTGGAGGCAGAGCACATCGGTATTCATACTGTCCAGCGATAATTTAAAATCCTTTTTCATGACGGCACGGATACCGTTAACATTCCATGAGACAATACGCACTTTTTAGCTCCTTGGTTATGATGGATATTTGACACTGATCAAAGATGATGCTTTATGATTCATACTGATACATGCAGGATTCAATAATCATAAAGTTAATGACTGCTTTTTTTATCAATCCTGTATGTCCTTGTAAAAAATGCTGTTTTTTTATATTCCATATTCTCTCTCAACCTTCGCTATGCGAATCTTAAAATCTGTATACCACTTTTCACGGCCCAGCCTTTGGGCTTCTTTATGATCAATATTTTCTTTCCATACTTTGATTGATTCAAGGTCAGACCAGTAGGAGACGGTAATTCCCAGTTCCTGACGGGTTGACTCGACGCCAAGAAATCCCCCTTGTTTCGCTGCCAATGCCAGCATTTTCTCTGCCATTTGTGTATAATTATGGTCTTCTTCCGAAAGGATTGACGTAAAGATAACGGCATAATAAGGAGGCAGTGGTGTTTTTGCAATCAGAGACATCAGTGTTTTTTTATTGTAAGAAGCTTTTTTATGGAGAAAAGCTGTTTTATTAAACTCTCAAATGACTTCACCCCTTCCGGTTTTTATGCAGAAACTCCGGGGGAAAAGCAGACCGGCTTATTTGCCGCTGATAAAAGAAAAGACGACCCTGAATTTCGTCATCCAGAAGGTATCGAAAACATCGTTCTCAAAACCGTGGCGGGTATGCCTTTCCCATGAGATCATGCTTGGCACGATCTCCCCGCCTATGTGAAGATTCTTTGTCTGGGCAAGGTTGAATCCCAGACCTGCGAAGAGTTCAAGCCCGCTTATACTGTCAGATGTAATTGTTTCACCGTCAGCCGCAGTAATGGCATTTTTGTAGGTCCAGTACATATCATTCATTGCCATGCCGAAAAGAAAATACTGACCCAGAAAAGTATGTCTCGGTGTCATGTAACGTTTATAGGAGAAACCATAGGTAAGCAAATTGATATTCCCGTCTAAAGAATCTGCCAGATAACTATCCAAGCTGGCAGCGGTTTGTCCGTAACCGACAAGAAACTCCAGTCTGTTAAATTCATCCAGGTAGCCTCCTACAGAGAGGTTGATATTATTGAGATCATTAAATTTTTTGCCGTTTATTGCTGCGCTGTCACCTGAAATGGAAAAAACGGCCCCCTCGCCATTTCCTGATGAATCAGCAGAAGAGTTACCTCCGGAATATGCATTTCTCTCCTTATCCTCCGGACTATCTGACAGAACAGCGCCAAGCAACAGCTCTGTTGCCAGCGCCAGAGGGGAATCGGAAGAAGAATCTTCCCTTTCCGGGGAAGCGGAATGATTCCTTTCGATTCCTTGATAATAGGTATTGGGTCTGTTGGTAACGGTGCGGCTTCCGGAATAATGATCGGAAGATTTATTCATGGCGTCACTTAATTTGGGCCTATGTTTCCTTGGCGATGAAAGGCAGCCGTTGAGAATACAAAGAAGAACTAAAATTAAAATCAAATTTACTGCATTTTTATTGGACATTATGGTTTTATTCTCCTTCTCTCAAACACTCAATAAAATTAAAAATAATAGCAGAAAACCTTTTGAAGGATTTTCAATGATAAGTTAAGATTTTTTTAGCCGCCCACATCACCTGTAATCTCGTCGGGGAGAAAATAAATAATTGTGTATCATCCAATACCATAAGCAAAAAAAAATTTCAACAAGTAAGTTGCAAAACTTTGCAACATGAGGGCGTCTTGTTGTGGCAGGTTTTTCCTGAACTTTCAGCGGGTCTGCGGCCTTTGGTTTTACGCATTACAGATAACCCTGAGTTCTCATTTCAAAAAAGCCCCCTTTTTTACAAATACTTTTTTAAGAGACCATAGAATTATGGTATGATTTGTTTTGAAATAAACAGGGACAACATGGAGGGACAGGAGTTATGAATAAGATTATTCTCATATTCAACGGCCGTATTGTCGATGAACTTACCTTCAAAGGCAAAGAGATGACTATAGGGAGAGGCGTCGGCAACGACCTGAGGATTGATAATCCGGCCGTCTCCAGCAAGCATGCCAGAATCGTCCGCGAAAAGGACTGTTTTGTTCTGGAGGACCTGGGGAGCAGCAACGGCACCCTTTTGAACGGAAAAAAGATAACACGTTCCATCGTAAACAGCACCGACAATATTATTGTCGGCAAACACCAGTTAAAGGTGGGCTGGGAGCATGGAACGGGTGGTTTTGATGAACCGGTGGATACCGGGTCCAGGGCTGTTATTGACTCTCTCGACAAGACCATGATGATCGATCAGAGTACGGCAAAAAAAGGCGGAGGGAGCACAAAGGGGGCAACAGGCGGTTTTGCGCTGATGGAAGGCGGTGTTGTAAAAGAGCAGATTGATATGAGGGAGAGAGTAACTACCATTGGAAAGTCGAGCGATGCCGGGATCAAAATTAAAGGCCTCCTTGCACCCAAAGTGGCAGCCCTCGTCAACAGGAGCGACAAGGGCTATGTCATTACATCGCCCGATTCAAAAAAACCTCCCCTCATCAACGGGAAGCCACTTGGTAAACCCTATATTTTGAAGAAGGGCGATCAGGTGGAGGTAGGCGGCCTGACGCTTCGCTTTTATCTCAGGAAGTGATGCAAGCGGCTGAGGCTGAAATAAGGAAAAAAGAAGATCATCCTGTAAAAGTCTGGTCAGGTAGCATTTTTCCACATTGCTATTCTGACTGAATTTCCTCAATAAGAGATTCCCCTTTTGAAAAATCGCCGCAGGTCCATTGCCACTGTTCTTTCAACCGGAGGCGGCCATGGGGGAGAACTTCCGGCACAGAGCGGCATTTTCCTGTCATAAGCTCACCGGATTGGTTCATGTGCTGATAGCGCATATGGAGCTCCCCTTTGTCATCTATCCGGGCAATGAGAGTCCCAAAGCGAATTGAGCCTCCTCTGTATGTTCCGCTCACCATGTCCCCCTCCTGGGTATAGTGAAAGACCGTTTCACCGTCCACTTCACCCTTTTCGCTGTTGCTTACGGCGCGGAACCTTTTATTGTGGTAATTTATTCTGTTCATATTTTCAATAATCAGTAAGCGGGGTATGCCGGCTTGGGCAGGCTCCCGGCGCCGATGAAGCAGAGGGAATGCGGAATCAGCTTATCCCCCCTGCCTTTATCAGAGCTGCGATTTCAACAGCTTACTCAATATTTGCCTCTTTAGCTCTTACCAACAGCCACAGCGGCGCCGAAATCATTATTATCCAGCCCATAAATTTTACAATCCCTGCAATAGCCTTCTCTTTATGCAGCAGGCCCAAATCGGCAAGGATATAGTTCCAGTCATGAACTCCACCCCCTGCAAGGGGAAGTGAAAGGTCCCTTGCGTCCGCCATGTATCGTGCAATATTGATAAAGTTTTCGCCCAGCCAGAAAAGGCAGAAGGCGAAGCCGGCCGTCTCCCTTTTCTTCCAAAAGCTCACCATCAATGCAACAGGAACAAGAAGCTGAAAGATGGTCCCTCCCCAGAAATGCATTGTCTGACCCAATGGCGTAAAGAAGATATGTCCCGCTTCATGAAAAGGGAGGTTCACATGATCGAGCAGCAAAAATCCGTCTCTATCTGTTATGGCATGGGCCATGAAGAGACCATAGGCGACGAGCCATGCTATCAATGTAATACCGCTAATTTCTTTCCAATTTTCTTCCATCAATTGATCCTTTATGAATATTGGGGCCCTTATGTGCTTAAATTTTATACTATCCTGTCCCTTTTTTTCGCATAACCTCGCTGAAAATAAGCTGATAGCAAAACAAGCCGTATTGTGAATAGCCAATTGTGCCACGGCCTGAGGGTATTGCATTTTTTCGGATTACATAAGTGCCTGCCAGTTTATCCCGCAAGGACTGCCTGTTATCATCGCCGCCAAGCCAGAAAATATCAAAGAGAAGGTGGAATGGACCGAAGGCGAGGAGAACAAAACGCCATGTCATTTTTAATAAAGACGGTTGTTCTCCTTTAAGATCAATTATTTTCAGTCCCGTTAATCGGTATCCGATTGTTCTGATGGGGCGTGGCTTTAATATGGCAAGGTAAATATAAGCTAATATGAGGCATAAGCTAAAAAATTCAGGTTCGAAATATATGAATACCTTTATTCCATAGTAATAGGCCAGGTCAAGGTCAGGAGGAATGAATAAGAGGGACCAAAGAGCGCCGGCAAGGATGAAGAGCAGGAGAAGAAAAGCCATGTCGATCGTAATCGCGCTAAAACGCCTTACAAGAGATCCATAATCCTTAATGTCGAAATATATGCCTTCTTCCCGACCCATAAAAAACCTGTTTTTGCAGCAATGTTTTTTCTCTGAAACTGATATTGCTTCCAGTTAAGCTTAATAATTTATTTGCTGATGAGCATCTCCTGGGCTTCCCTTTTTCTTTAGTGATTCAATGTTTTGCCCGTTATCTTTTAGCGCTTTTTTCTTGTCTGATTGTAGTGACTTATCCTGGAAGTTGCAATGTATTATGCATTCTTTCCCTATATTTGTTGTTGCATTATACAACCTGGTGTGCTTTATTTATGTAAAATAATTGTTAGGGAGGTTATGGAATGATTCTTTTTCGATACGCTACTGCCGTTTTGTTCGCCTTGTTATTTGCCGGATGTGTTGCAGACGGACCACAGGTGGCTGCCGATGTGCCGCCCAAAACAATTTATGTCAAGAAATTCGAATGTGAACAGCCTGCCATAGGCGAAGCGGCCAGAAATAAGTTTATTCAGCTCATATCGGATAAGACGAACGGAAAAGTAATCATGAAGGAAAAAGGGGCAGAACTGGTTATCGAAGGGGCCGTTACGATGAATAAGATGTATACCATAGGCATATCTTCCAGGGCAGTTTCCAATAACCGCTTTGTCGCTCTCGGCAGTTATTCGGAAGGCTACAACCCGAGGCGAAAGCGATTTTATTCGACGGACAATATTGCCAGACTTGCCGCCAACGACCTGATCAGCAATCTCTGGGAAAAGCGTATCCTTGGCAGATAGATTTGCCGGGGTTTTTTCAGGAAAGTTATTGAGCTCTTTCCTGCGGGGAAGCCTGAAGGATGGGTAAAATGAAAGATAATCCATCCTTTTATCCCCCCTACCACTCAATCCACCCCTTCTGCATGGGATAATAAAGCCCTTTTTTTATGGGGCGTTTTTCCCCGCCGGCGGTAAGAATTTTTTCGTAGGCTTCGAGTTGGGGCCGGTATCGCTCTTTTTCGTTTTTAAGGAATTTGTCTACGTCGCTGCCTTTGTGGTGGCTGATTTTGTAATCGATGATCCAGCGGACGCCTTTGTCGACGAAAGTTCTGTCAATGATGCGGTGGATGATGCGGTTGTCCATAAGGGCAGTCAGGGGGACTTCGGACCCTTCCCCGTTGTGAGAAGAGAGTATCCACCGGCCACGTTCATGGGAGAGCATTTTTTTCAGCGCCTTTATCCCTTCATCAGCCATTTTCCCTGCCTCTTTACGGTTGAGGCCCAGTTCCCGAAGGAGGGAAACCATCCTTTCCTTTTCACCTGCCGGCCTTTTTTCTCCCCATTGTTCAAGCCCGTCTTTTGTGATACGGCAGAGGTAACGGTGCATGACTGTGCCGAGGTGCTTGATGGCTTCACCGGCCCATTCGAATTCAGGCATTTCTTCTGCCTTAAATTGGGGTGTTTCCTCTATGAGCACATCGAGAGGGGGCGCCGCTTCGGGGAGCTTCCAGTCCGGGGGGAGCCTTCTTAGCATCATGGGAGGCGGACCCTGCTCCATGTCTTCCATAGGCCTTTCCGCTTTCGTAATGACCTTTTCCGGATCAATGATCTTTTCTACGGCAGAGAGAAAAGAGCGTTTTTCAGGCCGCAGACTATCACCATCAGCCCTGACGTGGCCCAGGAGGTATAGCCGCTTTTTTGCGCGCGTAACGGCTACGTAAAGAAGCCTCCTTTGTTCCAGCTCTTCCTTTTCCGACTGGATTTTTCCGAGATAGGCGTAAATGGTGCGGCTTTCCCCTTTTTCAATACCGTCAATGGGGGCAAGGAGGAGATCTTTTCCCCGCTCCATGCTTCTTAGAAGAATCTTTTCCTGGCTGCGGGGCGCTTTGCCGAAACCGGGGATGATGACATGATCGTATTCGAGGCCCTTGGCTTTGTGAATGGTCAGCATTTCCACGGGATTATCGCCCTTGCCGCTGTAGTTGGCATAAAGTGCTTTTATTCGTGACTCCAGTTTTTTGAGTGATTCTATCCTCCCCGCTTGCGCCATGCCGTCTACCATATCGAAAAAGGCCTCACTGTCGGCAATGCCGTTTTTATCGACGCAGGCCGGTCCACCGATAGCAATCCAGAGGCCTTCCAGAAGTTGTCGCGGGGGAATCCTTCCCCATAGGGGGAGAGCCGAATCGAGGGTCGATCTGAGTTTGAGCAGGCGCTCCCTGCCGTCATCAGTGAGGCCTGATAGCCTCCCTTCGTCATGCATGAGTTGCCATGTGCTGCTTCCACTGTCTCCCACACAGAGTGAATGCAGGTCCATAAGGGTGAGACCGCACCAGGGGGCGCGGAGGATGGCCAGCCAGGCAATACGGTCCATGGGATGCATGAGAGCCCGAAGCAGGGCAAAGAGGTCCTGGATGACGGGCCTGTCATAGAGCGGATCGATCTCCCGCGTCCTGAAATCGATCTTTTCCGCTTTAAAATTTTCCACAATTTTTGCCAGGTGGGAACGGGACCTTGCCAGTACGGCTATGGTTTCATGGCCGTTATTTTCCCTGATGCTTTTGATGATCTTCGAAACATGGACCGCTTCGAGGGCATCATCTCTTTCTTCAAAGATAGAGGCGCTAACGGCGTTGCCTGCTTTCGCTTCGACGACGGGATGAAAGGACTCGTAACAGATGGAGCCGAGAAAGTCATCTTCACTGCCCGGAAAGGCCGTGGAAAGGGTGCTGTTGACCCAATTGACGATATTTGCCTGGGAGCGGAAGTTACTTCTTAGTGTAAGCGCTTCCAGTTTTACTGTGCCCATGCCTTCGTTTTTGGCTTTCAAAAAAAGCCCCACTTCGGCCTCTCTGAAGAGGTAAATAGACTGCATGGGATCGCCCACGATAAACAGGGTCCTGCCGTCGCCCTGTTCCCAGCCACCTGTGAGCGCTTCCAACAGGGCAAGCTGAGTGCGGGACGTGTCCTGGTATTCATCGACGAGAATGTGCTGGATCTTTACGTCGAGAGCAAGCATGAGGTCTGTGGGATCTTCATCGGGGCCGAGTGATTGAAGGGCGGCGCTGGAAATGGTCTGGAAATCGACGGTTCCCTCTTCGGCAAATACCTTCATCAGTTCCCTATCAGCCAGCGGGAGAAGGTGCATGAGGTCATTGAGAATCGCCCATTCACTTTCGCTGTAGCGGCCCTTGGGCAGATCTGAAAGGGAGGCGAGCAATGCTCCGAGTTCTTCTTTGGTTTCAAGACGGGCCAAGAGGTCCTTAAAACCGTCCTTCATGGCAAGGTTCTCTTCCGATTTATGGGAAGGAAAGCCGATACGCAGGTTAACGCCACCCGGCTTTCGCCATTTGTTGTCTGCTGTTAGCAGCAATCCCCTTATGCCCCGCCAGAAGGCAAGTTCCTTTTCGAGGTCTTCCTCTGCCGCTTCAGCCATGGCAAGGCTTGTAATGTCATTTTCCTTGCCATTGGCAAGCAGGTTGTCAGCAGCAAAACTGCCGTAATGAATGGCTTCTTTCAGGATGTCTCCGGGAAAGGCTGATTTTACCCGGCAAAGATTGGTTTTAATGAGATTGGCGATGGATTGTTCAAGGTATTTTTTGAGGACATCCTCATCGATCATTGACTTTAGGCTCACATGACGCAGCCACTGGTCGCGCCTTGCCAGCATGGCAATGATTCTCTGTTCAAGGTTGGCAAAGGAGTTGTCCAGGTGTCTCAATGCCTCTGTGACGGCTTCACCGTCTTTCCCCTCCTTTTCAACCTTTACAATGGTTCGCCTTGCTGCTTCGCGGTAGAGTTCTTCCGCATTTTCCGTCATGGCCGGGTTTTTACCGAGGCCTGAAAGTATGGGCATCTGCCTCGTCAGTGAAGCGCAAAGGGAGTCAGTGGTCTGCACTTTGAGTCTGGCCGGTGTTTCGAGGAGATTCCAGCCCCTCTCTGCATCTCTTTTTAGGGCTGCCCCGGCAAGACGCCACGTTTCAAGTTCGTAAGGAGACGCAGGGGGCGGCTCTTTTTTAGCTTTATTTAGGGCATTCATGATGCGGCAGTGCATTTCGCCTGCCGCCTTGCGTGTAAAGGTAATGGCAATGATCTGCTCAGGGTAGTTTACGGCTGCAAGAAGTGTAAGAAAACGCCTGATGAGCAGCTCCGTCTTGCCTGAACCGGCCGGAGCCTGAACGATAAAGGAGCGCTTTGGATCGAGGGCCGCTTCCCTTTCTTTAAGGTCTGATAAGTTTTTCTTCATAGAACGCTAAAGATTAAAAATGTTGGCTTCTATATTAATGGAGTGCAGGCGGCGATACAAGTTTTGAATAGCCTTGTTTGGCAGATTTTGTTAAGGGGGAGGGCAGTGGGTTTATTTATTTGACTGACTTGGGGGCTTTTTCTGAAGGGTCCTGCCCCATTGAATGCTTTGACTTTCCTGATATTTTCCTTAATTGAGGTACCTCTATTTTCCCGATACGCATTTTTGTTGATATTAGCCTTTCTTTTACGTAGAGGAGAAAATTATGAAGAGAAAATTGGTCTTTCTGCTCTTTTCTGAGAAGGCGGTAAAACTCACAATTGGTACAAAATCTTAACTGATTTATATCTGAAGAAGGCTTGCAATAATTTTTTTGTGTTCCTTGAAGCGTTTGTGAGCAAAAGGTGCCTGTAATGTATGCACAGGCCCTGCCGCCGTTTTTCCCTCCCATGAAGTTGTGGGCTGCTTCAAAGGTGGAAGCAGGGCAGGGCCCTTCTCTGCCGACATTTTTTCCGCCTTTTTCTCTTCCACAGTTGTGAAATTCCCAGCAATTCAGCTTTGCCATCTTCGCCTCACCTTATTTGCCGGAATCCGGCTCCCTGTCCACTTAGTATATGATAAAAAAAAGCTAATTACTTGACCGATTTTACTAAAAATGAGGCATATATTGCTTTTTGATTGAGGGAACTTTCAAACCTTAAATTCAATCAGGCGGGTTGTCCCTTTGGTAAAAGCGGAGCCCCCCCCCCGCCCTTTTTGCAGTATATATTTCTCTTTACTAGAGGCAATAATATTTATTAAACTAAAAACTGCGCTCTTAAACCTTGGTATTTACAGGCTCTCATAATGAAAAAGAAACATTCCAAAGAGCAGGATTTTATATCAGCGCCGATCCATAAAGATTTTTATTTCAATAACTACCTTGAAATTCCTACAGTCATCAAAGAGTATCCTGAAGTAGAAGATATTCTTACCCGCTCCAGGTTTATTGCCTGTATTACCGTTCAGGTAGCCCAGCTTCATGCCATCGAATACCAGTATGGAAGCATGGTTTACAATGACCTGCTCGTCAGGGTGACGAATATCCTCAAAAAAATAAAGAAAAAGGAATTCCGTGGCAGGGACATATTTCTTGTTGATCTGCGGGATGTAGACACCTTTATTATTTTTCTTTCCCCTCCCCGTAAGGATGAAACCCGCCTTCTCGATCACCTGGAAGTGATTGCCGAAAAGACAAGAGTCAATATTGAAAATGAGATGTTTAATCTCTTTTTTCCCTACTGTAAAGAGTATACCCGGCCTGCCATCGGCTATGCCTTGGTTATCAATAATCCCATGATAAACAATATGCGCCTCATTATGCAGGTGCTCAATAACTCCATAAAGATGGGCGAGTTCATGTCCCTCAAACTCGATTACAGCAGCAACTACCATCTACAAAAGATTATTATCGAGGAGAGCATTAGAACGGTTTTTCAGCCCATCGTCGATATGCAGACCCTTGATGTTATTGGTTATGAGACCCTTTCCCGCGGCCCTGAAGGCAGTGAATTTGTAAGTCCCCTCATACTCTTTACCCTGGCTTCCAAATTCGGTCTCTCCTTTGAACTCGATTCCATCTGCCGTAAGCAGGCTTTTGAGGCCGTAAGGCACCTCAATACGGACAAAAAGATATTTGTCAATACGCTTACCATGACCATTCATGATCCTGAATTCCGCGGCGCCTACCTGGAGGAACTTTTCGAGGACATCAAGATCAAGCCGGAAAATGTTGTTTTTGAAATTAATGAAAAGCTGGCTATTGATAATTACGATTTGTTTAGAAATGCCTTGAAGGACTACCGCGATATCGGGATTGTTCATGCGAGCGACGACATTGGCAGCGGCTACGCTGATCTCGAGCGAATCCTGGAACTCAATCCCGGTTATATGAAGGTCGATATCTCCATGGTTCGAGACATTGACAAGAGTTTTATCAGGCAGCAGATGGTAAAGGCCATGGTTACCCTGGCTAAAAGTTTGGGTTCATTGATCATTGCCGAAGGGATAGAGACGAAGGCTGAGTATGAAAAGCTGAAAGAGCTTGAAGTCACCTACGGTCAGGGATATCTTTTCGGTAAACCTTCCCATAAACTGGAGCCGGTTAATAAGGATTTTCTCGATTAGCCCGCATTTCTCCTCAATTTTCTGCTGCGGCAGCCGGAAGTCACGCCCTGTCCGGCATTCACTCATTCGGCTTGCCCCGCAGCCTGTCGACCAAGCCTGCGCTGCTTTTGGCCGTGAAAACCGGGCATGACGTGTCTTTTGTCAGCTTTGCTGAGAATCCCGGCGAGAAATGCCGTTAGAAGGATTGAGATAATTGGCAGGACTTTGCTTTTTTCACCTTTTTTTCTGCCGAATGCCCTGCCGTTGATGTTAACAGGAATATGGATGTTATCATAATTGCCAGAGCCACTTTTTTCGAGATCTTCATTGCTACAACTCCCTTTAGAAATTAATTACAAAATAAAAAGCCGCCCGATTTACCAAGTATTAATTAACTGGGTAACTCTGGCGGCCCGGCTGACGTGAAAATTTACGGTTTTCTTAGTCCCGATGCTCTGCGTCCCAGGATTTCCCCTGGTTTGCTCTGAGCAGAGTTAATGCTCTTCTCATGTTTTTTAAAAGCAATATCTGTGCCTTGCAGGCTTTTCTCTTTAACGCTTTTGTAAGTACTCTCTTTTTCTGCTAATAATTTTACATATAAGTTTAGTTTTTTTTTCGTGAAAAGTAAAGACTTGAAAAAATGTATGAAAAAAATGCACTGTTTTGGCATTTTTTGCAGGGGCTCATATCCCTTTTAGCATTTATGGGCAGATGGTTTTACTTTTCTTTCTTGCCTGCTTTATATGCTTCTGCCAGGTACTCAACGGTATGCCGTACAGGGATGACATGGCCAAAGTGGTTGAGGGCATCTTCCATGTGCATGATACAGGCGGGACAACCCGTAACCAGTTCCTCTGCGCCGGAATCTTTTACCGACAGAACCTTGTCCCCGGCTATGGTCATGCTCATTTTGTAATCGTTAAGTGATACTTCTCCACCAAAACCGCAGCATTGGCATGGTTTTGACATTTCGGTGAATTTAAGGCCCGGAATTGAACGAAGGATTTCTCTCGGCTCATCCATTACGTCCTGTCCCCTGCCGAGATGGCAGGGGTCGTGCCAGGTAATGCTCTCATCTATTTTACCCAGGCCCTTTTTGTAATCGCTGTGATGGGCCAGGTAGTAGTGAATATCCATGACCTTTGCTGACAGGGCCTTTGCCTTTTCGTCATCGATCCATTTGGGGTAATCTTTCAGTGTGGCGCTGCAGGTGGCACAGCAGCTTAAAAGGGCATCGACTTTAAGAGAGGCAAAGGCTTCAATGTTTGCCTTTGCCAGTTGTTCCGCCGTTTCCCTGTCTCCTTTCGAGAGGAAGGGAATGCCGCAGCACTGTTCGTTATTTACAAGCGTTACCTCTATGTTGTTATGTTCAAGGACCTTGATCATGGCCTCACCAATATGCTGGTGAACCATATTGGTGGCGCATCCCACATAAAAAGCGACCCTTCCCGAAGGGTTTGTTAACTTTTTTGTCAGCTTTCTCCTCTTTCTTAGCGGTGTAGAGCCTATGGCAGGGAGTTTCCTCTTTTTTCCCAGCGATTTGAGAGGGGAAGGGAGGGGCAGAAAGTCGGGTAGAGGATCGTAGAACAGTTTTTTGACAAGTCCCGCCAGTCTGACTAATAATGGATGCCTTTGACTTTTTATAAAGACATTTTTTGAAAGCAGTTTTTCAAGAGGATTGCAGCCATTGGCTGCCGCAATCTCGGCCTTGGCAGCATAGATGATTTCATCGACTTTCACATCGCTGGCGCAAGATTTCGTACAGGCCTTGCAATCGAGACAGCTGTCGATGCTTTTTTCAAAGCCACCGGTAAAGCCGAGCCTTCCTTCGATGACAGCCTGCACAAGGGCCATTCTGCCTCTTGCCACCATCGATTCATCGCCGGAATAGGCATAAGTAGGGCACGATGCCTGGCAGCCACCGCACCTGACACAACGGTCCACTTCATCTTTGTATTTATCGAGGTATTTAAGGTCCATCATTATTACTGCTTTGAAAAACGATCAATGCCGGCCCATACACAGTCATGGCAATAAAAATATTGATTAATATGGGCCGGAGGTTTATTATATTTACTGTGTTCTTACAGAAAAACAGCCTGCCCTTTTGGCGAAACAACTAATTTAGACCCATATTATCACAGAAAATTCCATACAAATAAACTCAATAATCAGGGGCAGAATGGTTCTGCCCTGCTTAAGTTATGATATGAGTCATTTTGATTTTGAGGCAGGCAATGGCAAAGATTAACAAGGAGATGACAATTAATGACGTGATCAAGGCATTTCCTGCAACCCTTCCCGTTTTTAATGATTTTGGCATCGATTCCTGTTGCGGCGGGGCAAGAACGTTAGAGCAGGCGGCCAATGAAGGCGGCATCGATGTTGAGGTTTTTTTAAGTGCACTCAATGAAGCGGCAAATTGATTTTTTTTATTTCCTTAATTTAAAAGAAAGGGGCCCTCTCTGAAAACTTTACAGGACAGTCACGGCAGGGTAATAAGCTATATGCGCATATCTGTGACGGACAGATGTAATATGCGCTGTACTTACTGTGTGCCTGCCGGCGGTTTTGAATCCGTCCCTCATGAAGACATTCTTACCTACGAGGAGATCCTGAGAATTGTCCGCATTTCAAGTTCTCTTGGTGTGAACAAGTTCAGGATTACCGGCGGTGAGCCCCTGGTGAGAAGAGGGATTATAGGGCTTATCAAAGAGATTAACTCTATTGAAGGGGTGGAGACGACCTTTACGACCAATGGTCTTCTCCTGGGAGAAAAGGCGCAGGAACTTAAAGAGGCAGGTGTAAAGCGTTTGAATGTAAGTGTTGATTCGCTTAAAGCCGATCGTTTTGCCTATATTACAAAGACATCGGCCCTTGATGACGTTCTTGCGGGCATTGAGGTGGCTCATGAAATTGGTTTTCAGCCGATCAAGCTTAATTTTGTCGTCATTAAGGGCATAAATGATGATGAGCTTGTCGATTTTGTCGAACTGGCAAGATCAAGGCCCTATCATGTAAGGTTTATTGAATTTATGCCTGTCGGAAATAATGGCTGGGGCAGGGAGCGATATATTCCTTCAAAGAGAATTGAAGCGATGGTGGGAAAGGCCTTCAATCTTACCCCTGACAGCGCCGATGAAAAGGGCTCGCCTTCCCGTAATTACACCATAGACGGTTTTGAGGGAAAGGTCGGTTTCATCTCTCCCGTTTCGAGGCATTTTTGCGATTCCTGCAACAGGATTCGTCTTACCTCCGACGGGCATATCAAGTCCTGTCTTTTGAGGAAAGGTGAAGTCAATGTCATGTCTGCCATAAGAGAGGGTGTGTCCGATGATGAACTGGCAGAGCTTATTTCCACTTCTGTTGTGATGAAGCCATCGGGCCACCTGCTGAATGACGGTGGTTTTCCCGAGAAAGATTCCCACCTCCCCATGACCCGCATAGGCGGTTAACCCACTTCTTCCCACGGGCAGTTCCGCTGACCCACTTTCAAGCGCTTTATTGCATCGCTCTTCCTCCCGGTTGGCTAAGTCACTGTATGTAATGGTAAATTTTTTTACTGTTTACTCCACTTAAGCCGGCACCGACGCTGCAATTCGTCTCTTTTGGCCTTTTTAACCCTTCTTTAGTTCTTTCAGGACAGCCCCAAAGTTTTCTCCTGTTCCCTACAAACCCTTTCCCGGAAAGAAAAAAAGAGAAAAATTAACTTGACAACGCCCTTGCCCGCTAGTATATTTTGGCATAAGGTGGTGTAATGTGGGTTAAAGTGGGTTGATATGTTTAGAGGGCGTTTTGAAATAACCATAGATGATAAGGGCAGAATCAATATTCCTTCCCGTTTTCGTGATACTTTCAGGGAGAGGTATGATGATCGTCTTATTATCACAAATTTTGATAATTGCCTTGTTGCTTATCCTTACACTGAATGGGTGGAGCTGGAAAATAAGGCGAGCCGGCTTTCTATGGTTAAGAGGGAGGCCAAGGCCTTTTTGCGTTTTTTTATTTCGGGTGCCACCGAATGCGCCATGGACAAACAGGGGAGGATCCTTATACCCCCTGTTTTAAGAGAATATGCAGCCCTTGAAAAAGAAATTATTGTGGCCGGTATGCTTAACAAGATCGAGATCTGGAGCAGGGTGAGATGGGAGGAGGAATTAAAGATATCGCAAGATAACTTTGATGATATGGCTGAAGTGCTGTCTGAACTTGGTATTTAAAAGGAGGGGATATGATTAAGGTAAGCAATCTGGATAATATTTTTACACTCCATATCAGTGGTGATATCGATCATTTGGAAATGGTCAATATCAGGAATACTATTGCTGATCTGATCAAGGATGGTCACCTGAATGTTATTGTCAGTATGAATGAAGTTGAGCATATTAATTATCTGAGCATCGGTGTTCTCGTTGAAAGGCTCAAGCGCCTTCGAATCTGTGGCGGAGATCTCAAACTTGTCGGTATGAGCCGGTACATAAGAAATATTTTTACCGTTGTCGGCGCCGATGAATTTTTTGAAAGCTTTGAGTCTATGGAAGATGCCCTGTCCAGTTTTGCAGGAAGCGGGGAGTGCCATTCGGGCCTTCTGAGAGGGCGCTGATAGTTGTCCACCTATCACAAGGCGATCATGGTGGAAGAGGTGGTCGGGCTGCTTGCCTGCAAAGACGGAGGGACTTATGTCGATTGCACGACAGGCGGCGGAGGGCATATAAGAGCTATGCTGGCGGCCTCTTCCCCGGGCGGCAAAGTGATAGGCATTGACAGGGATAAGGAAGCCCTTGCTGAAGCTGAAAAGGTTCTTTCTAGTTATAAGGGAAGGTTCAAGCTCGTTCATAGTGATTTCAAGAGAATTGATGAGATCCTTGATGAGTCGGGTATTGACTCTGTCGACGGTGTGCTTGCCGACCTTGGTGTTTCTTCCCATCAGCTTGACAGTGCCGGTCGGGGTTTCTCTTTTTTAAGAGACGGCCCCCTCGATATGAGGATGGATCAGCATTCGGGAGAGAGCGCTTCCGAACTTTTAGAGAGGCTTTCTGCTGAAGAGCTTGAACATATTTTTAAGGTTTACGGTGAAGAAAGGTTTGCAAGGAAGATCGCAAGAGCGGTCAAGGCGGCTGGTGAGATCAGGACGACCCTTGCCCTGGCAGGGCTCGTTGAAGGGACTGTGCCGAGAAAGTTTCATCCCCGGAAAATCCATGTGGCGACAAAAACTTTCCAGGCCCTGAGGATTGCAGTTAATGAGGAACTTGCCGGGCTCGATGAGTTTATCTCTCTCGTCGTGAAGCGGCTGAAAAAAGGAGGGCGTATTGCAATCATATCTTTTCATTCTCTTGAAGACCGGATCGTCAAACAGGCATTTAAAAAGCTCTCAAAGGGCTGTATCTGTCCGCCTGACCTTCCCTATTGCCGTTGCGGCAAAAAAGAGGTGGCAAGGATTATTACCCGCAAGCCTGTTCTTCCCTCCGGGGAAGAATGTGACCTTAATCCGAGAGCAAGGTCAGCCAGGTTGAGAATTGCTGAAAAAGTATAGGTTTTGCTTTGGAAATACTTTGAAATGACATATAATTGAAAGGTTTTACTTTGTATCATGTTGCTGTAAAAAATGAGAACCTGGTAAGGCAACGAGCGTCAGTCAGGCATGTTGCCAATCATTCCGGGAAAAAGTATATGCTCTTCATTTTTGTCCTTCTCTTTTTTGTGTTTGCCATTCTCAGTGTGTGGTCCAGGGCCAGGGTTGTGAGCCTTGGTTATGAAATATCGAAAGAGAGCCGGTATCTTCAGGAAGTCATGGATCTTAATGAAAAGCTGAAGGCTGAAGTCGCTATGCTCAAATCGCCGGGAAGGCTCGAGCCCATTGCCCAGAAGAAGTTTGATCTCCTGCCTCCCAGAAACCACCAGATCGTGTTTTTAAAATGAGGCATGATGGCGCCAAACGGTTAAAAGCAAGAATTATTCTGGTCGCTCTCTTTTACTTGTCTCTCTTCGCAATGATGGTGCTGAGAGGTTACCAGCTCCAGATCTTCAGGGGTGAAGAGCTTGGCAGACGGGCCGAGAGGCAGCTTACGAGAAAAATTGAACTCCCTCCGGTTAGAGGAAAGATCTTTGACAGAAACGGAGAGGAACTTGCAACAAACAGGGAGGTTAACTCCGTCTATGCCCAGCCCCTCAAGATTACCGATGGTGATGCTCTTGCAGAGGCCCTGTCCGGTATATTGGGGGAAGAGAAAAAGTGGATTAAGGAAAAGATTAGCGCCAAGTCTCCTTTTGTCTGGATAAAGAGAAGCCTTCCCGTCGAAAGGGGGCGGCTTGTTGCTGACCTCCATATTGCCGGTGTAGGCATCGTCAGGGAAAAAAGGCGTTACTACCCTAATATGGAGCTGGCGGGGCACCTGATCGGTTTTGCCGGTATTGATTCGCAGGGACTGGAAGGGGTAGAACTCGAGTATAACGATTATATAAAGGGGACGGGCGGTTACTTTCTTGCTGAAAGAGATGCCCTTGGCAGGAATATTTTTCCTGCCGGCATGAATGTTAAAAAATCATCGAGCGGAAATAACGTCGTTCTTACCATAGACAGGACGATTCAACATATTACCGAGAGGGAGCTTGGTGATGCGGTAAAGGGATTTAATGCAAAGGCGGGAATGGCCCTCGTCATGGATCCTGCAACGGGAGAAGTGCTGGCTATGGCAGTTGAGCCGGCATTTAATCCCAACGATTTTGAAAAGTACGGACCCCGATTCTGGAGAAACAGAATTATAACGGATACCTTCGAGCCGGGGTCGACATTCAAGATATTTCTTGCCGCGGCGGCTATCGATAGCGGCAGGGCAATGTCAAAGGATATTTTCTATTGTGAGAACGGCAGGTTCCGCGTCTATGACAGGTATATCCATGACGGGAAAAGCTATGGCTGGCTGTCGCTGGAAAATATACTCAAGGTCTCCAGTAATATAGGGGCCTTCAAGATAGCTGAAAAGACAGGCAAGGAGGCTTTTTACCGTTATATTTCCGATTTTGGTTTCGGGGCGAAAACGGGGATCGGTCTTCCCGGTGAGGCATCGGGATATCTTAGATCGTCAGACAAGATATCACCCATCGGTTATGCGAATCTTGCTTTCGGACAGGGTATATCGGTAACAGCCCTTCAGCTTGTAAACGCTATTTCAGCAATAGCCAATGGCGGGCATCTGATGAAACCCTATGTGGTGAAGAGGGTCATTGACGGAAGCGGAAGAACGCTTTTTTCCAATTATCCCGTCATGACGAAAAGAGTTATTTCAAAGCCGGCTTCAAAAGAGGTTTCCGCCATGCTCAAACGTGTTACCTCCGGAGAAGGAACCGGTGTCAGGGCAGCGCTGCAGGGCTACCTGGTGGCGGGAAAGACGGGGACTTCCCAGAAGTATGATTTTAAGAATAAAAAATATTCAAGGGAGCGGCATATCAGTTCCTTTGTCGGCTTTATTCCTGCCGACGATCCGAAACTTTCTATCGTGGTTATCCTCGATGAACCGAAAAACGCCTACTATGGCGGCAGGGTGGCGGCCCCTGTATTCAGACGCATTGCGTCCCAGTCGCTTGCCTATCTGAATGTAAGCCCTTTAAGGGAAAAGGAAATGCCCGGTTCTTTTCTCTGGGTTAACAAGAAGGTAAGAAGGGATTCGGACAGGAAGGATGTTCCTTTTTTTACGGCCCATGGAGAAATGGAAAAAATGCCTGATCTTAAGGGAATGACGCTCAGGGAAATACTTGTTAATGTGGGGCGCCCTCCATCTGTGGTAGAGGGCAATGGTGTTGTCGTCGATCAGTTCCCCAGGGCCGGGCAGGCCTTTAATAAAAAAGAGGGGTACCGCGTAAAACTTGCAGATAAACCACTTTCGGGCAAGGCCTTGTTGCTATGAATCTGGGAGAGCTTATAAGCCGTTGTCAGGTTAAGGAAGTAAGAGGTGACACCTCTGTTGAGATCCGTGGTATCAGCGCTGATTCAAGGGAGATCGCCGAGGGCTATCTTTATGTGGCCCTTTGCGGAACTGCTGCTGATGGGCACCATTTTATAAAGAGCGCCGTTGAAAATGGTGCTAAAGGGATTGTTGTTGAAGACCTTTCATCTGTTCCTCAATACCTGGAAGACCGCATTGCTGTCGTTCACGTTGCTGACAGCAGAAAGGCGCTTGGTTTTATTTCTTCCTTCTTTTTCGGTGAGCCCTCGAAAAAGTTTAAGCTTGCAGGGATTACGGGGACAAACGGGAAAACGACAACCACTTACCTTCTCGAAGCTTTTGTAAGGGCCGAAGGCTTATCACCGGCTGTGATCGGCACGGTAAATTACAGGTATGCAGGAAAGGTGCTGGAGGCCCCCAATACAACGCCCGGCGCCGTTCAACTCCAGAAGATGATGGCTGAAATGGCGGAAGGGGGGACGACGCACTGCATTATGGAGGTTTCTTCTCATGCCCTTGACCAGGACCGTGTGGCAGCGTGTTGTTTTGATACGGTTGTTTTTACAAATCTGACCCTTGATCACCTTGATTATCACCATTCCATGGAGGAGTACGGGAAAAGCAAGGAGCGCCTTTTTCTTGAAGGGAATGAAGATAAAGTTGCCGTCATAAATATTGATGACGCCAGCGGCGCGCGATTATATGAAAAGATAAAGCGAACGGTCTCTTACGGATTTAGTGATGGAGACATAACGCCTGTTGAAATGTTGGAAAATGAAAATGGGATGAAAGGAACCGTTACCTCTCCCTTGGGGGAAATCAAGGTAGAGTCCCCTCTCATCGGCAGATACAATCTCTATAATATTATGGCCGCCGCAGGTGCAGCCATTACCCTCGGTATTTCTAAAGAAGCCATAGAAAAAGGGATAAGAGCATTTGAGAAAACACCGGGGCGGCTCGAAAGGGTTGAACTGCCTCACGGCTGTGAGGGGCTTAGGGTTTTTGTCGATTATGCCCACACACCGGATGCCCTGGACCGCGTTATCAAGGCCCTTAAAGGTACGACAAAGGGGCGCCTTATTACGCTTTTCGGTTGTGGAGGAGACAGGGACAGGGACAAAAGGCCTCTCATGGGAAAAATCTCTGCTGCCGAAAGTGATTATACTATCGTTACTTCAGATAATCCGAGAAGTGAAGATCCCTTTCGGATTATTGAGGATATTGAAAGGGGACTCAAGGAAGCAGGGATGATGGCAGGGGAAAAGTACGCCATTTTTGCAGACAGACGGGCGGCTATCAGAAAAGGGGCGCTTATGATGACAAAAGGGGATACCCTTCTTATTGCAGGTAAGGGACATGAAGATTACCAGATTCTGGGTGACGGAAAAATACATTTTGATGACAGGGAAGAGGCCCAAATGGCTTTTAAAGGTTTGGCAGAGACAAAAAGTGATGAGGACCCTGTAGAGAGGATTGCCTGATGACACCGTCATTTACAGCGAGCGAAATTGTTGAATCAACGGGTGGTGAACTGGTTCATGGCCAGAGAGATAGCCTTTTTTCAGGTGTTTCCATTGATTCGAGGAATATTGGAGAAGGTGAGCTTTTCTGGGCAATCAAGGGGGAGCATCATAACGGAAACGATTATGTCTATGATGCACTGGAGAAAGGCGCTGCCGGTGTCGTTTCCGATAAGGCCATCTTTGCCCCCGGCCTTCCGGGAGGCGTGGTCGGCATCAAGGTAGCTGCTTCCCTTGCTGCGCTTCAGCGCCTGGCTTCCCATAACAGGCAGAAAAACCCTGTGCCTCTCGTGGCTATAACGGGAAGTAACGGCAAGACGACGACCAAGGAGATTACCGCCTCCATCCTTAAAAAAAGGTTTGAAGTTCTGAAAAATGAAGGGAACCTCAATAATCTTATCGGTGTTCCCCTTACGCTTTTAAAGCTCCATTCAGACCACGAAGTTGCCGTCGTAGAAATGGGGATGAACAGGCGGGGTGAAATTCACGAGCTTACAACCATGGCCAGACCTGATATCGGTGTTATTACTAATATTGGTGAAGCTCACCTGGAGGGGCTTGGTCATGTGGAAAACATAAAAAGAGCCAAGGGTGAGCTTGTTGAGGCTATGGAGGGGGAACATAAAGTTATTCTCAATGCCGACGACCCTGCCGTTATGGAGCTTGCAAAGTTTGCCCGCGGTGAGGTGATTACCTTCGGTTTTGACGGCAAGGCCCATGTGAGGGCTGAGAAGGCTGAAGTCGAGTGGGGCAAAGGGACGCTTTTTATTCTTGAAGCGGGAGAAAAACGTATTCCCGTGCTGCTTCCCATTTACGGCATTCACCAGCTATATAATGCGCTGGCTGCCTCCACCGTTGCTTACGCGATGGGCTTTGAGCTGGAGGAGATGAGAGAAGGTCTTGAAGAGTATGAGTCCTACTCGGGAAGAATGGAAATTATATCAAAAGGGGGCATTACGATTATTAACGACAGTTATAATGCCAATCCGCCTTCGCTAAGGTCTGCCATTGAGACGATGATAAAACTTGCCGACGGGAGAAAAATAGCCGTTCTTGGAGATATGCTTGAATTGGGGGAAACTGCTCCTTTAATACATTCCCGTCTTGGCCGCTACGTACATGAAAAAGGAGTAGATATGCTGGTTACATTTGGGGCCCTTGCTGAAAAAATTGCAGAAGGCGCTGTAAATAGTGGTATGGACAGCAAAAATGTTCATGCTTTTGACGATAAAAGTGAACTGATCAGATACCTCAAAGATGAGTCAGGCCCCGGTGACTGGTTGCTCGTTAAGGGCTCCCGGGGGATGAAAATGGAGGAGATTACGGCGGCCCTTACGGAAGATATTGATGATAAAGGGAGGGATGACTGATGCTTTATCACCTTCTTTATCCGCTCCATGTTCATTATTCCTTTTTTAATGTTTTTCAGTACATTACTTTCAGGACCATTTACGCTACTATTACGGCCCTTATTATCAGTTTTATTGCCGGTCCCTGGTTTATTAAAAAGTTGACCTATCACCAGATCGGTGAAAAAGTGAGAAAGGACGGACCCGAGAGGCACAGTGAAAAGGAAGGGACGCCTACCATGGGAGGGTCGCTCATCATGGTTTCCCTGATCGTGCCGACCTTGCTCTGGGCAGATCTTGGCAATAAGTATATTTGGACGGCAATATTTACGACGGCCGGATTCGGCATTATCGGCTATGTAGATGACATGTACAAGGTAAAGGGAAGGATGAGTGAAGGGATTAAAGCCAGATACAAATTCGGTTTTCAGGTGATTATCTCCATTGCCGCTTCCTATATGCTTGTCAAATGGGGATTTTCAACGGAACTCTATTTTCCTTTCTTCAAGGAACTAAAAATCGATCTCGGCATCTTCTTTATCCCTTTTTGTGTCATTGTTATTACCGGCGCTTCAAATGCGGTAAACCTGACGGACGGTCTCGACGGTCTTGCCATTGGACCGGTAATTGTTTCGTCTATTACTTACCTTCTGGTGGCCTACTTTGCCGGTCACAAGATCATTGCAACCTACCTGCAGATTCCCTACATTGCAGGGAGCGGGGAACTGGCTATCTTTTGCGGGGCGATGGCCGGAGCAAGTCTCGGATTTTTATGGTACAACACTTACCCTGCACAGGTCTTTATGGGGGACGTGGGATCCCTGCCGCTTGGTGCGGCGCTCGGTATTCTTGCCGTCATTACGAAGCATGAGATTCTGCTGTCTATTGTGGGCGGCCTTTTTGTTATCGAGGCCCTTTCCGTTATTTTTCAGGTGGCTTCATACAAGACGAGAAAAAAGCGGATTTTTCTCATGGCTCCCATTCATCACCATTTTGAACTAAAAGGCTGGGCTGAACCGAAGATTATTGTAAGGTTCTGGATTATATCTATCATTCTTGCCCTTGTAGGGCTTAGTACCCTTAAGCTGAGGTAATGTTGGAGCTGAAAGATAAAAAATGTATTGTCATTGGCGGCGGAAAAAGCGGTATCTCTGCTGCCCGTTTTCTCCGGACCAAAGGCTCGGAGGTAACACTCAATGATGTGGCTTCCCTTGAGCGCCTTAAGGGGCTGGAAGGGGAAGGAATTACTCTCGAAGGGGGCGGGCACAGGGCCTCTCTTTTTGAAGGGGCGGAGCTGATCGTCCTTTCTCCCGGTGTGCCGGCCAATTTGGAACCGCTTTGTTCCATCCTTGCCGGAGCGGAAGAAAGGGGCGCTCAAATAATCAGTGAAGTTGAACTTGCTTCCCGTTTTATTTCCGCACCCATTATCGCCGTGGCAGGGACAAACGGCAAGAGCACGACGACGGCCTTTATCGGCGAACTGCTTGCCAATGGGGGAAAGAAGGTTTTTGTCGGAGGAAATATCGGGATTCCCCTGACGGACTATCTCCTTGAAGGAGATAAAGCGGATTATATTGTTCTCGAGGTAAGCAGCTTTCAACTGGAGAGGATTTCCACCTTCAGGCCATTTATATCGATTTTACTCAACATTACGGCTGACCATCTTGACAGGTACGCTTCCATGGCGGAGTACATTGAAGCGAAAAAAAGGCTCTTTATGAACCAGGGGCATTCTGATTATGCCATCGTCAATGCCGGTGATAAAATTGCCGCATCATTGTTGCCTGCAATAAAAGCTGAAATTCTCCCCCTGGGGCAATTTGCCGACAATGGGGGGGGAGCCGCAATTTCAGGAGATAAGATCGTTGCCGGTGCAGGGAATGAAAGGCAGGAGGTAAGTCTTGCCGAAGTGAAAAAAAGTGTCATTCAGCATATTGAGAACCTTCTGGCGGCCCTCGGTGTGGCCTTTATATGCCGTATTCCGGAAGCGGTATTTATTGATACCCTTAAGTCCTTTAAGGGCTTGCCCCACAGGATGGAGCCGGCAGGAAGGGTGGGCGGCATAAGCTTTTACGATGATTCGAAGGCAACCAATGTGGGCGCTGTCGTCAAAACGCTTGAAAGTATGGAAGGGAAGATTATTCTCATTGCCGGAGGGAAGGATAAAGGAGGAAGCTACGACCCCCTTAAAGCTGTGATAAAGGAAAAGGTTAAAACGCTGGTGCTGATAGGTGAGGCGGCGTTGAAAATGGAGGAAGTCCTTGGTGGTGAGGTGGAAACAATGCGGGCTGATTCTATGGAGGATGCCCTGGAGAAAGCCTGGGGAAGGGCTGTCTCGGGAGATGCCGTCATTTTGTCTCCTGCCTGCTCCAGTTTTGACATGTTCAGTGACTATGCTGAAAGGGGAAGGGTTTTTAAAAAGGCCGCTGCCAGGCTCTGTGAGCGGGAGGCGGGAAAAGAAAAAAGCAGGGAGGAGGCGCCTCTTGCCGGATAAACTTTGGTCGGATAACCTTTGGCCGGGCAGACTCTGGTCGGAAAGACTGATGGCGGGATTTACCATCTTTCTCGTTCTCACAGGTGTTGTCATGGTCTACAGCGCCAGCTCCATCATGGCGGACAAGCGCTTTCATGATAGTTTTTTCTTTCTAAAAAGGCATACCATTTATGCATTAATCGGGATCAGCGCCATGATTGCAGTAAGTAAAACAGATTACGGACAGATCAGGAAAATTGCCTATCCCTTCCTCTTTTTTACGATAGGATTGCTTGTTCTTCTTCTTATTCCCGGTGTTGGCAGCGAGGCCGGAGGGGCGACGAGATGGCTCCGGGCCGGCCCGCTTTCCATTCAGCCTTCGGAACTGGTTAAGCTTGCCCTTATTTTCTCATTTGCCTTGTCCTTTAGCAAAAAGAAAGATATGAGATGTTTTAAAAAAGGATTTGTTCCTTATATTGGAATACTGGCGCTCTGCATTGCGCTTATGCTTCTCCAGCCCGACTTCGGCACGGCCATGACCCTGGCAGGCATTGTTTTTATCATGCTCTTTGTGGCCGGTACGCGCCTTTCCTACCTGACGGCATCGGCCGGTATCATGGTTGCCGTGGCGTCAATGCTTATTGCCGGGGCCGAGTACAGGAAAAAGCGTATATTGTCTTTCCTGGATCCCTGGAGTGATCCTCAGGATACGGGTTTTCAGATCATACAGTCCTTTCTCGCCTTCGGATCAGGGGGGATGATGGGAAGAGGTCTGGGAGAAGGGAGGCAGAAGCTGTTTTACCTGCCTGAGCCCCATACCGACTTTGTTCTCCCTGTTATTGGTGAGGAGATGGGTTTTCTGGGTCTCTTTATTGTCATCCTTTTTTTTGCGGCCATCGTGGTTCTGGGAATAAGGGCGGCGCTAAAGGCATCTGATGATTTCGGCTGTCACCTTGCCATGGGGATAACCTCCATGATTGCCCTTCAGGCCGTTATCAATATGGGTGTCGTTATGGGACTTCTTCCGACGAAGGGACTTCCGCTTCCTTTTATAAGTTATGGGGGAACATCGCTTATTGTCAATATGATCGGTGTGGGGATTCTCATCAGTATTATTGCCAGGGGGGAGGGGTGAAGATGATTATTGCAGGAGGAGGGACAGGTGGCCATCTTTTCCCTGCCATAGCTGTAGCGGAAGAGATGAAGCGAAGGTCCTCTGAAAATGACATCCTTTTTGTTGGAACGGCAAGGGGGATTGAAGGAAAAGTGCTTCCCGAAGAAGGCTGGCCCCTTCGCTTTGTGGCGGCTGAAGGGGTAAAAGGAAGGGGGCTTGTCGCAAAGATGAGAGCGCTGTTAAAAACCTTTTACGGCACATTGCAGTCCCTGACCATTATCCGCTCCTTCAGACCGGCCATTATTCTCGGCGTTGGTGGTTATGCTTCGGCCCCGGTCATGCTGGCGGGACGCATTGCAGGGATCAGAACGGCTATCCATGAGCAGAACGCCATGCCGGGATTGACGAACAGGCTCCTTGGGAAAATGGCGGGTAAGATATTTTTATCCTATGCTGAATCGGAGCGTTTCTTTCCGGGAAGCAGAGTGGTCGTTACAGGTAATCCCGTAAGGAAAGCCGTCCTCGACGCCTTTAAGGAGGAAGGGAAGGTTCATGAAAAGGAAAGATTCACCCTCCTTGTTTTTGGCGGAAGCCGGGGGGCAAAAAGGATCAATGAAGCCCTGTCGAAAGCGGTTAAAGATAAGAAACTGGCCCATTTGAAAGGCTTAAGAATAATTCATCAGACAGGTCATGAGGACCTTGAAATGGTAAAAAAGGCCTATAACGAAGGGGAAATGGAGGCTCGCATCGAGCCCTTTATCAAGGATATGGGAAGGGCCTATAAAGAGGCCGATCTCGTTCTTTGCAGGGCCGGGGCTACAACGATAACGGAACTTCTTGCAGCAGGCAAGGCTTCCATCCTTGTCCCCTATCCCCATGCAGCTGATGATCACCAGCGGGTAAATGCCCAAGCCATCGTTAATAAAGGTGCCGCTATCATGGTTCCCGATTCGGACCTGACGGCTGAAAGGGTTGCTCATGAGGTAAATGCCCTCTTTAATATGAGGGAAAAGCTGGGGCATATGGGAAAAAAAGCAAAGGGGCTTGCCGGAGGCGATGCGGCCCAAAAAATCTGTGATGAGCTTTCCAGGCTTGTTGCCGCCTGACAGGGATAAATTCCCGGGGCATAAGGAGGCATAATTGTTCGGTAAAATACAGCATATTTATTTTGTGGGAATTGGTGGTATAGGAATGAGTGGTATTGCCGAGGTACTTATCAACCTCGGTTTCAGTGTAAGTGGTTCAGACCTTAGAGAGAGCGATACGACAAAAAGGCTGCACTCTTTCGGCGGCGCCATCTATTACGGCCATAGTGAAGAGAATCTGAAGGACGTTGATGTTGTTGTCACCTCTTCTGCCGTCAAGGCTGATAACCCCGAAGTAGTCGAGGCCCATAGAAGACTCATTCCCGTTATACCGCGTGCGGAAATGCTGGCCGAACTAATGCGCCTTAAAAAAGGTATTGCCGTTGCAGGGACCCATGGCAAGACGACGACTACCTCTATGCTTGCCACCGTACTTTCGGCGGCAGGTATCGATCCGACCGTTGTTATTGGCGGCAAGCTGGACAGTATCAAGAGTAACGCCAAGCTTGGCCAGGGCAATTATCTTGTTGCCGAGGCTGATGAAAGTGACGGTTCATTTCTTTATTTATCACCCATCGTATCTATCGTTACCAATATTGATCCCGAGCACCTCGATCATTATGGTGATGTCGATAAAATGCTTCAGTCCTTTCTTGATTTTATCAACAAGGTGCCATTTTACGGTCTTGCCGTGCTTTGCATGGACAACAAGAATATTCAACTCCTTTTATCGAGGATAAAGAAGCGGTTCATTACTTACGGCATTACACCGCAGGCCGATCTCCAGGCCTGTGACATAGCCTTTGAGGGCATGAGGGCCTCATTCGGCCTTAATTTCAAAGGAGACATGCTCGGAAGGATTGAAATAGGAATGCCGGGACTCCATAACGTTTATAATGCCATGGCAGCCATTGCTGTTGCCATGGAGATGGATATCCCTTTTGAAGCGGTCAAGAGCGGCATCGAGGGCTTCGGCGGTGTACAGCGCAGGTTCCAGGTCAAAGGTGAGGCAGAGGGAATTATGGTTGTTGACGACTACGGGCATCATCCTGAAGAGATAAGAGCCACCTTGTCTGCTGCCAAAGGAGGGTGGGAGAGAAGGGTCATTGTCGTTTTTCAGCCCCACAGGTATTCGAGAACGCGGGACCTCTTCAATGATTTTGTGACTGCCTTTAATGATGCCGATGCACTTATCCTGACGGAAATATATGCTGCCGGTGAGCAGCCTGTTGAAGGAATAACAGGGATGAAGCTTTTTGAAGAGATAGAAAGACATGGTCACCGGGATGTAAGTTTTGTGGCCGACAGGATGGACATTCCCGCGCTTCTTCATGAAAAAGCCCTTGAGGGCGATATGGTTATTACCATGGGGGCGGGAAATATCTGGGAAGCGGGTGAGCGTTTTCTCGATGAACTTGAGGGGAGTGATTCCATGAAAATAACGAACGGTACCGGCCTATAGAGCGTATTGCCCAAATGCTTGGTTGCAGGATAAAAGGAATGGTCGAAAGAGATGTGCCCATGAAAGAACATACCACTTTTAAGGTTGGAGGACCGGCAGATATTGTTGCCTATCCCCTGGACAGGGTGGACTTGAAGGAGACCTTTCTCACCGTGAAGCAAAGCGCTGCACCCTGCTTTGTGCTGGGGCTCGGTTCTAATCTCCTTGTGAAGGACGGGGGAATAAGAGGGGTTGTGATCAACCTATCAAAAGGATTGAGGGAAATAAACCTCCTCAGTGACAACAGGCTGCAGGCGGGGGCAGGGGCAACCCTGGCGGCTGCTGTGGCGCGAGCGGCCGGGGAGGGACTGGAAGGGATGGAATTTCTTTCAGGCATTCCCGGTACGGTGGGAGGCGCCGTAAGAATGAATGCAGGGGCTTTTGGAAAAGAGATGAAGGACGTCATCGAAAGCGTGACCTTGATGAACAGGGAGGGAGAGGAAATAAGTGTAATGAGAGAGGATCTCTCCTTTTCTTACCGCAATCTTGATTTTGAGGAAGGCCACGTTATTACAGGGTGCACCTTTGCCCTGACCAGGGGGGATGAAAGCGAGATCAGGGAAAGAATCAGGAAGTATGCCCTTCAGCGGGGGAGCAGGCAGCCTCTTGGCAAAGCGACGGCCGGTTCCGTCTTTAAGAATCCCGGCGGTGATTATGCGGGGCGGCTCATTGAAGCGGCCGGGCTCAAGGGCTTTAGGGCAGGCAATGCCAGGATATCGGAAAAGCATGCAAACTTTATTGAAAACTGTGGTGGCGCAAAGGCTGCTCACATCCTTGAACTGATAGCGATTGCAAAAAAGCGGGTCTATGATGATAGCGGCATTCTTCTGGAGACGGAAGTGAAGATTATTGGAGAGGATTAGTTTTACAGGAATTGATGGACATGAAAAGTAGAAAAAAAGGGAAAATAGCCGTTTTAATGGGTGGAAGCTCGTCAGAGAGGGAAATATCGCTCAAAAGCGGTTCTGCCGTTCTGGCCGCCCTTCAATCCGGCGGCTATGACGCCAGGGCTGTTGATATAAGCAATAGCCTTGATCAATTGAGGCCGGGCGTTTTTGAACGGGCATTTATCGCCCTTCACGGCAAGACCGGTGAAGACGGTTCTATACAGGGCCTGCTGGAAGTGATGAAAATCCCCTACACCGGTTCCGGTGTGCTTGCCAGCGCGACGACGATGGATAAGGCCTTTTCAAAGATGATCATGGACTCAAGAGGTATTCCAACGGCCCCTTTTCAGGTGTTTTCGGCGCCTCTTGATCTCCATGGGGAAATTCAGACCGGCATGGAATATCCTGTCATCGTCAAGCCTGTCGCTGAAGGTTCGACAATCGGCATTGTAAAGGTTGAAAAGGTGGAAGGTCTGAAGCCTGCCATGAAAGAGGCTTTCAGCTATGGGCCGAAGATTCTGGTCGAGAAATTTATCGAAGGGCGGGAAGTGACGGTCAGTGTTATGGACAGTGAGATTTACCCCATTGTCGAGGTCGTTCCCAAAAAAGGTTTTTACGATTTTGAGTCTAAATATACAAAGGGGATGACTGAATACAAGGTCCCTGCCGAACTTGATGACAGGGTTGCAAAGAAGATTAATCACATTGCCCGCCAGGTGTATGAACTTTTTGAATGCCGCGGCGCTGCCAGGGTCGATATCATCATCTCTGAAGAGGGCACACCCTATGTACTGGAGATTAATACCATACCGGGTATGACGCAGACTTCATTGCTTCCTATGGCTGCCGGAGAAGCGGGCCTGAGCTTTGTCGCCCTTGTCGAAAAGATGATAGAAGGGGCAGCCCTGGATGATAAAACTGTTGCAGATGATGTGAGTAACCTTGAAGTTAAGGATGAGTGCAGTTTTTAGTAAAGGACGGATCTCTATTAAAAAACGATGAAAGATTTTAGCGAAAAAAAGAAGCGAAAGGCTGCCAAGAAGGAAAGAAAGAAGAAGGCCCGTACTTTTAATATAAAGACTTTTCTTAAAAAGTGTGGTTCCGTGGCGCTTACCCTGGCAGTGATCATTGCCCTTTCGGCGGGGCTGCACTACAGTTGGCTCTTTCTCTCGACGGCGGATTACTTTGCCATTTCTGAGGTCTTTATCGAAGGGAATGACAAGATAAACCGTAACACGCTTTTAAGGGCGGCAGGCCTTAATAAAAAAAGAAATATTTTTACCTTTGATCTTGCAAATGCAGGCAAAAAGCTGGAAGCCCTGCCCTGGATGAAAGCGGTTAAACTGGAGAGGCAGTTTCCCCATTCCCTAAAAATCATTGTTTTAGAGAGGGCGCCTGTGGCAATGATCAACCTGGAGGGTTTTTACTACGTTGATAATGAAGGTTATATTTTTGCCGAGGCCGATTATAAATCAGGATGGGACTATCCCGTTATGAGAGGCATTAAAAAGGAGAGACTCCTTGAAGGGGATAAGAAATCCTTTGAGTCTATCAGCAGGGGCCTTGAATTTCTTTCCCTTCTGAAAGAGAGAAGAGGTACTGTTTCCCTGAAAAATCTCTCCGAGCTGGTTCTTGAGGAGGACGGCGGATTAACGGTCTACGCCGTTGGTGTGGGGATCCCCCTTCATCTCGGCGGAGAAGGCTTTGAAAGCAGGCTTGTGAGGGCGGAAAAAGTGCTGGCCGATTTGGGACGAAAAGGGATAAAGGCAAAGGAAATAGCCGCCGACTTCGATGACAGGGTATTTGTCAAGGTGGCTATTTAGTTTCCATCCAGAAACTATAATAAATGAAACTTTGTTTTCATCCGGAAAGGTACTTTACCCATCAGGGGGCGCTGAAATGAGGCCGGTTTATGGAGATTAAGTATTTTAGGAAGTTTTCAGGAAGGTCATAAATATGAAGTTATATTACTGTAAAACGACCAGAAGGAGGTGATTGGGATGGGAAAGCAGGAAAATCTCATTGTAGGGCTCGATATAGGGACAACCAAGATCTGCTGCATTGTGGGAGAGATTACGGCAGAGGGAATAGATATTATCGGCATAGGTTCTCATCCGTCAAAGGGCCTCAGAAAAGGTGTCGTCGTCAATATTGAAAGTACCGTTGCATCTATCAAAAAGGCCGTTGAAGAAGCTGAATTGATGGCTGGATGCGGTATCAGTTCGGTCTATGCAGGCATTGCAGGGGGGCATATAAAGGGACTCAACAGTCATGGTGTGATTGCCGTAAAAGACAGTGAGGTAAAAGAGACGGACGTAAAAAGGGTTATCGACGCGGCAAGGGCCGTTGCCATTCCGATGGACAGGGAGGTGCTCCACATCCTGCCCCAGGAATTTATTATCGATGACCAGGACGGAATCCGTCAGCCTATCGGCATGTCCGGTGTGAGGCTCGAAGCGAAGGTGCATATCGTAACAGGCGCCGCAACGTCGGCCCAAAACATTGTCAAATGCGCAAACCAGGGGGGACTCGATGTGAATGACATCATCCTGGAGCAACTCGCTTCGGCAGAAGCGGTGCTCAGCGCTGATGAAAAGGAACTGGGTGTTGCCATTGTCGATATTGGTGGCGGCACGTCGGATATCGCCATCTTTGTCGAAGGGAGTATCAGACATACGGCCGTTCTTTCTATCGGAGGCGATCATCTTACCAATGATATCGCTATCGGGCTAAGGACCCCCACCGATGAGGCCGAGAAAATCAAGAAGAAATATGGCTGCGCCCTGTCATCACTTGTCGGTAAGGATGAAACGATCAGTGTGCCCAGTATGGGGGGCAGAAAACCGAGAACCCTTTCACGGCAGTTGCTTGCCGATATCATTGAACCGAGGGTAGAAGAAATTTTTACCCTTGTTAGAAATGAAATTATCCGGTCCGGTTATGAAGATATTCTCGCGTCGGGGATTGTCATTACCGGCGGATCGGCATTAATGGAAGGAATGCCTGAACTGGGAGAGCAGATTTTTAACCTCCCTGTAAGGCGTGGCGACCCTGCCGGTATTGGTGGGCTTGTAGACGTCGTTAACAGTCCTATTTATGCAACCGGCGTGGGTCTGGTGCTCCATGGAAACAAGGAGCCGGGCAAGAGTCGTTTCAAGATGGGAGACGAAAATGTTTTTGCCAAGGTTACCAGAAGAATGAAAGACTGGTTTAACGAATATTTTTAAAGTCAATTGTCAGAGAGTATAGGTCAAACCTTAATAATAAGAGGAGGTGTCAAATGTTTGAGTTTATAGGAGGTAATGAAAGTATGGCCAAGATAAAGGTCATCGGAGTCGGTGGAGGTGGTGGAAATGCCATCAACACCATGATCAAGTCGAGTCTGGAAGGTGTTGATTTTATGGTTGCCAATACGGATGCGCAAGCATTGGCAGCCAGTGTAGCGCCCTTGAAGATCCAGCTTGGATCTGAACTCACCAAAGGACTTGGCGCAGGGGCAAACCCTGATGTCGGCAGGGATGCAACCATGGAAAACAAGGAGCAGCTCAAGGAAGTTTTTTCCGGTTCCGACATGGTTTTCATTACGGCCGGTATGGGTGGAGGAACCGGCACGGGCGCAGCGCCTGTTATTGCCGAGGTTGCAAAAGAGGTGGGAGCGCTTACCATTGGTGTCGTCACCAAGCCTTTCTCCTTTGAAGGCAGCCAGAGATCCAAACAGGCTGAAGCGGGAATCAGGGAACTGAAGAAGGTTGTCGATACGCTTATTACCATTCCCAACCAGAAGCTTCTCAGTATTTCCAGCAAGAGCACGTCCATGCTCGATGCCTTCAAGAGAGCTGATGACGTTTTGCTTTATGCCGTCAAAGGGGTTTCGGATCTCATCACAAACCATGGTTTCATTAACGTTGACTTTGCCGATGTTAAGACCATCATGTCTGAAAAGGGGATGGCCCTTATGGGTGCGGGCATTGCTACCGGCGAGAGCAGGGCGCTTGAAGCGGCACAGCTTGCCATTTCTTCTCCCCTGCTTGATGAAGTTGATATTAATGGCGCCAGAGGCGTGCTCGTTAACATTACGGCCGGTCCATCGCTCACTATGCATGAAATCGAAGAGGCAAACGTACTCATCCAGGAAAAGGCCCATGAAGAGGCGAGAATTATTTCCGGTGTGATAATTGATGAAAGTATGGGTGAAGACTTAAGAGTTATGGTTATTGCCACAGGGTTTGGTAAAGGTGAGATAAATGAAAGAGGTGGTGTTAGTGTGGTGAGGAATGAAAACAGGGACCTTCCCGCTTATTTAAGGAGAGACAAAAAGCCTGAAGGAATCGATGTAAGGCAAACCGGTACGGGATCCGTCTTCGGTGAAGTGAATGAAGATGAGTATGATATACCGACCTTTTTGAGAAAGCAGGCGGACTAAGATTATTTGATGCTCAATTTGACAGATAAATTATGATTGAGACGGGAGTTGCTTTCGGTCTGTTTTTTATCTGTTATGTTTAAGTGATTATATGACTATTTTAAAATATGAATGTCTCCTAATCTAGCAGCGAAGCGGAAAGACCGCCTGGCGAAGGAAATCGGTACGGTGCGTAAAGCATGGGGACTTGACACCTCCTCCATCGCCCTTGTCTACCCCAATACCTACTCCGTCGCAATGTCCAACCTCGGTTTTCAGTTGGTCTACCGGTTGCTCAATGAGAGAGACGATGTTCTTTGTGAAAGGGCCTTCCTCCCCGACAGGGAGGAGAGGCCCCAATTTGAGAGGTCCGGAAGGCGGCTGACATCACTGGAAAGTGACAGGCCCCTGACCGATTTTGATATTATTGCTTTTTCCGTTCCCTTTGAAAATGATTTCCCCCATATCCTTGAAATACTTTTTCGATCAAAAATTCCTCTTAAATCTGCTGACAGGGGGGAAGAAGATCCCCTCATCATTGCAGGTGGCGTAACATCCCATCTCAACCCGGAACCAGTGGCTGATTTTATCGACCTTTTTGCTGTTGGCGAGGGGGAGGTCATTATTGCACCCTTCATGGAAGCATTTAAAAAATCAAGAGAGCTTCCGCGCAGAAAACGCCTAAAGTCTCTCTCGCAAATAAAAAGCATCTATGTGCCTTCTTTGTATGACGTTGTTTACCATGATGATGGAAGGGTTTTAGCTTACAAGGCTTCAGCCGGTGTTCCTGAAAGGGTGAGCCGCGCATGGCTCGAAGAGGAAGCGCTTCAAGTCAGTCGCGGCGGTTCTTCTGTTCTTACGGAAGATACCGAATTTGGTGACATGTACCTTGTTGAAGTAGGGAGAGGCTGCGGGCGGGGCTGCCGTTTCTGTGCCGCCGGATTTATCAACCTGCCGCCGAGAGAGAGAAAAACGGATAGGCTTGCCTCTGAATTTGAAGAGGGAATAGCCGAAGGCAAGCGAATTGGCCTTATCAGTCCCTCTCTCGCCGATCACCCCGACATTGAGGGAATATGCCGGGCCATCCATGAATCGGGCGGCCGGAGTTCCCTTTCTGCCGTAAGGGCCGATGCCCTTGAAGAGGGATATCTCTCGCACATAAAAAAGGGAAAGCTCAAAACCGTTACCATTGCGCCTGAAGCAGGAACAGAGCGCATGAGAGAAGTTATTAACAAGGGCCTGTCCGATGCTGATATCCTAAATGCTGTGGCCCTTCTTGGCAAGGTAGGCATTCCTAATATCAGGTTTTACTTTATGATCGGTCTGCCCACTGAGGAAGCGGCAGATATTGACGGCATTATCGATATAACCATCCGATGCCGTAACCGGTTTATTGAAGAGAGCAAGGTCCATAAAAAGGTGGGAAATATTACGCTCAGCGTTAATTGCTTTGTGCCCAAGCCCTTTACTCCTTTCCAGTGGCGCCCCATGGAGGATGAAAAAATACTGAAAGAAAAACTCAGGCAAATAAAGAAGGCTTTAGGCAGAGAACCCAATATCAAAATGATCAGTGATTTGCCGAGGTGGGCCCATATCCAGGGATTGCTGAGCCGCGGTGACCGCAGACTTTCAGACCTTCTTCTGGAAGTTCATAAGAATGAAGGCAACTGGAAAAAGGCCATTCGCGATACAGGCATTGATCCTGCCTTTTATACGGCAAGGGCGCGTTGCAGGGAAGAGCTTTTTCCCTGGGATGTGCTTGATATAGGGCTCAAAAAGGATTATCTATGGAAGGAATATGAACGGGGGCTTGCAGGTAAGGTGACGCCGCCTTGTAACATTGGGGCTTGTGTCAGGTGTGGCGTTTGCTAGTGGTTTCGCGTAAAGGACGCAAAGAGTGAAAAAGCCCAAAGGAAAAATCTATTAATCCGTAACAGTTTAAGTCCCATTGCCATGTCGAAGGCATGTAAGGAATCTTAAAGATTTCTCCCTACACCCCAAGGGCACTTGTCACTTTGTTCGGGCGCGCTCGAAATGACAGATATGTGTAAAGAACGCCTAAGGTTATCTATTTTTTTCTATGTGTCTTTGGGAAACAATTTGCACTTGATTTTTCCCGAGAGAAAGCCTACAGAACCTTCATCGCAATCCAGCTCCCTGCAATAAACGTCCCCAGCGTACTCCCCAGATTGGCAAGCGCTACCACAAGAAGTATCCTGCTGACGGGATTTAGCCAGAAGCCTTTAAAAGATGACGTTGCTCTCGGCAGGTCTTCAAGGTCGGCAACGGTCGGTTTTTTGACTCCCGCCTGAACAAGTCCCGTTACCCAACCTGTGGCTACCATGGGGTTCAGGCTCGCCAGCGGGGCTGAAAGGAAAGCCGTGACGATGGCAATGGGGTGAGCAAAGGCAAGCGCTGCGCCAACGGCTGCAAGGACGCCGTTAACGAGTACCCAGATGTAGATGGAATCCATCGATTGTTCGGCCCCGCCCTGCATAGCTCCGACACCAATGAGAATGACGATAATCGCAGGGATTGCCCATTTAAGAATGGATGGAATGATCGATTTGGGAGGTATCTCCATGATCGGTTCCAGGGGGATATCTTCATTTATATAGGTTTTCATTCCCGATACATGGCCTGCGCCGACAATGGCAACAATCTTTTTGCCCGGTGCCTTACGTACCTTTTGAGCAAGATAGATGTCTCTTTCGTCAATAAGCCGTTTTTTAATTTCGGGAAACTCCTCGGCAAAGGTCTCCATAATATGTTCAAGCTGGTCCTGGTTTTTGATCTCTTCAATCATCTTTTCATCAATCTTTTCGTCAATGAAGAGGCTCATCATCATCTGGCCTATCATCTTTATCTTGTGCCAGAAAGTCAGATGGCCCCAAACGCGCTTGAGCGTTATTTCAATGTTACGGTCGGCCAGGATCAGTTCCTTGTGCAGCGAATCGGCCAGTTTGATGCCTTCAATCATCTCGGCACCGGGCTGAACGTCCATCTTTTCACCCATACGGCGATAAAAGGAGGCCATAATGAGTTGGGCAAGCAAGAAAAGTGATTTCTTCTCTTTTATGACCTTGAAGATGTTCATCTTCTTCCAGTTGTCCCTGTCTACAATCGCCCTGTGCCTCGCCTCACAAAGTTCGATACAGATAGTATCGGGATCAACCTCTTCGACGGTCTTTTGCACGTCTTTCACACTCTCCTTTGAGACGTGGGCCGTGCCGATGAGGTATATTTCCTTCTCCCCGAGCTGTAGCCTTGTTACGCTGGCGGGGAGAATATTTTCTGCTGCTCCTGTCATAGGTCCGTTCCTGCTAAATGTCATGAAAAATGAAAAATGTGGCGAGTTAATTAAGGATAAACTCGCCAACTTTTTATATTAGCATAATTCTTATTTTTGATGCACCAAGAAATAAAATATTCCACCTTTCTTTATGAGGAGAGGTAGTAAAAAAAGTGCCTAAAGTTGAAAGTGCCTAAAGTTTTTTTAACTTAAGCTCACTTTAGGCACTTCATAACCCCCTCTGCCACTCTTCCCTGAGCCCGGCTTCTTCAGGATGGGCAATGGCATAGGCAATCTGATCAAGGAGCGCGGTTTTGTCACGGCCAAGAATACCCTTCAATGAAAGATAGTTGGACGCATGATCACTTCTGAAAACAGTGCATTCAAGGGTGGTGGCCTCTATAAAAATCCTCATTTCCTCGAAAAGCCGGCGCTGACTCATATGAACGTAATCATTGCCGAAAGCCTGGACAAAGCGCTCCCTGCCATGAGGGAAACTGATGACGAGGGTAGAGGCGTATTCAGGTTGAGTGGCATTGAGTACCCCGGCAGAACCGAGAGCATGTTGTTCTGACAATTTGGCGCCGCCAAGACCGTTGATGATAATGACTGAACTTTTAATGTCTGCCGCTTTGGCCATGAGTAGCCCCTTGATTGTCGTCTCCGCTGTCTCTCCCTTTTTGATACGCTTGAGCACTTCATCGTCACCGGACTCAATTCCCACATAGAGCAGCTTAAGGCCTGCCTCGTGGAGTTCCTTCAATTGAGAGGCAGATTTTTTCAGCAGGTTTCGCGGCAGGGCATAGGAGGAAATGCGTTGAACCCCTGGAAAAGCGCCCCTGATTTTATCGAGTACCCTTAAAAGACTCTCCGTAGGCAGCATCATGGCGTCACCGTCGGCAAGAAAGACCCTTCTTGTGTGAGGCTCAATTTGGGCAACCTTCTCTATTTCATTAAAGATTGCTTTCTCATCCCGAATGGAGAATTCCTTTGACCGGTACATTTCGCAGAAGGCACACCGGTTCCATGAACAGCCGAGAGTCACCTGCAATATGAGGGACCTTGCTTCGCTGGGAGGTCTGAAAAGGGGGTAATTGTAGTTGATGGGTGTTGAGAACATTTTTGCTTTTTTGAATGGTTTATGCAGGCCACTCCTGATTTATTGCTTTATCCAAAAAGTTAGTGTAACATTTTTTTCTGTAAATTGAATTTAAAGGTTGAAAGCGGTGGATAAAATCAGGACTCCTGAAATAGTTCGGCAAAACGAATGACAGGAGGAAGAGAAATGATCCACCAGGAAAAAGGTACCATATTTAATGAGCTAATAGAAACAATATCGAAGAAAGGATTGGAAGGACTTGTGGAAACAGATTTTATGTGTTTTCTATATGAAGCCCGCTGATTTCAATTATTGTGCAGGAGAATAATATGAAAAAACGTTTAATTATATTATTGATTTTCCTTTGGAGTCCAGATGTCTATGCAGGATTAGGGTATAGCTACAGTTTGACCCTGAGTGAATATGACCGGGATACAGGCTACTATCTAAAATCAATAAAAACAACGGAGAAAGGCGGTTTTCTTGAAGGTGACAACACTAAAACCACGGATATTTACATTTATTTCCCTGCTGAAGAGAAAGGGGTATATGTATTCAACGGAAATAATAAAGACAAGATCGTTTCTGTTCTTTATGAAACGAACTTTGACGGGAAATGGAATGCCGTTATTTTTAACGATCAAGACAGCGCTTCCATAAAAAACAACGTTGGGGTCAAGAAGAGGGATTTGAAACAGAAAATTCTCATCGAAACCTATAATGAGGAAACTGAGACTTATTCACTGTGGCTTACAAGCAAAAGCGCGGAAAATACAAAAAAAATAAAACAAATATCAAAGTATAATGACTGGCATATAGACGTATTGAATTCAAAAATACGCATCGTTAAAGAGAACAAAAAGTCGATCACCATTGAAAATATAGAATGGTAATTGTACAATAGTAGGTTAACTTGCACCAACCCCTTTGCCCCTGAAAAAGTCCCTCCCATAATAACCCCTTAAACGTCAATTCTCATGACTACATCCACCCAAAAAAACACCTGAAATGTCATGGTATTCCACTAAAGGTCAGTATTGTCCAGTAGATGACAGTAATGTCCTGTAAAGCGCAGATGTTTCCTGTAGACAGGATGGAGTGGCCCTAATATTGTCTTGTTTAAAATAAAATTGACTGAAATGTCAATCAGGAAAACGCAGTTTACGCGCAGTTTTTCGGCATAGACTTCGGCATGACAAAGAATTGGGTCAATAGATGAAAGTTATGGTACGGAATGTTATTAAGATTATTTGGTATTGATCCTGAAAACCCTCAAAGCAAAAAATTGGGAGGAGAAAAATATGAAAAAAGGAAATTTACAAAAAAAGCTGGTAAACTATCGTTTTAACAAAGAAAAGCATAAAGACGTTTCTAAAACATTTATAAACAGATCCATAGGGATTTTGCTCACTATAATAACACTTGTATTCTCATGCTCTCCGGTGTTTGGGGCATCAGGAAGTATTTTTCTGACAGGCACACCAAGTTTTCCTGTGGGCGGCGAGACGGTTGCAACTTCAGTAACATTAAGTGGAACTGCTTTTGTAAGTTCTGATGATACGCCTACCGGTGAGACTGTGGGTATTCCGGAATGTGCGCCTTATTCCGGTAATGGGCTGGGCAGGAGATTTCCGGCATACGGGGCTGTTTATGCACAAGTCCGTTCATCTTTCAACGGTGGGCCTGAAAGTCTGGCTGCGCCGATAGACGAATTACTTACGAGCGTACCCTGGTCAGTTACAGTGAATACGGCAGGCCTCACTCCCGGGCAACTTAATGTAATGACCGTTGATGTAAGAGACATTTACAGTGTTCAGTGTTATAGTGATGTCTATGGATGGAATACAAATCCAATTCTGATAGACAGCGGTGTTAATATTGCATCAACAGGTTATAGTTTTAGATATTGTCCAACTCCGGAGGCCTGCCCCTGTGATGATGCTGATGGTGATGGTTACTTTCGGTTTGGAGCAATTGGTTGTATCTCCGGCAATGACTGTGAACCTAATAATGCTTACATTCATCCCGGAGCTACGGAACTATGTGACAACGTAAATAATGATTGTAATGTCGGAACCTCCGATGGCTCCGGTGAACTATGGTTTGGACTTAGCTGTGATGGGCCGGACAGTGATAATTGTCATGAAAGCCAACAAACCTGCATTGACGGGAACCGGATATGCCCTGATTCAGATAATAATCCTATAGATCCTCTAGTCTGCATAGATAATGAACTAAATGTTAGCCTTGCCGGTGACGGCATTGGTTCTGTTGATGTTTCCCCCTCTGGAGATTCCTGCGGTGCAGGATGTTACATATATGCAGACTCAACACCTGTGGTTCTGACAGCGACAACAAACGACCCTGATTATGCATTTGACTATTGGTCTGGCGCAGGTTGCGGTACGAATCCTGTTTGTGCTTTTACAGTCAGTTCTCCCTTGAATGTTATTGCTTATTTCAAGGCTATCGAAGATAGCCCGCATACTATCGCTGCCTATGATCATACGGCGTTAATAAGTGCTGACGGTATTTTACGGACCTGGGGGCGCAATCAATACGGACAGCTTGGCGATGGCGGCACGAGCAATAAGAACTTGCCCGAGCCGATAGGAAGTAATGCCTGGCAATCGATAGCTGCCGGAGATTATCATACTCTCGCTATTGACAGCAGCGGCAACTTATATGCCTGGGGTTATAATGCTTTCGGGCAGCTAGGAATCAATAGCACAACTGATCAATTAGAACCGGCGCTGGTTGAAAGCATTCATGATACCTGGAAAGATGTGGCGGCAGGCAGTTATCATTCTGTTGCGCTAAAGAGTGACGGGACTGTATGGACCTGGGGCTATAATTATTCCGGCCAGATTGGTAATGGGACCAGGTTTACACCCCGCCTGCAACCCGTCCAGGTAGGAATCGGTTACACCTGGAAAGCGGTAGCAGCCGGTGGCAATCATACGATTGCCATTAGGAATGACGACACTTTATGGACCTGGGGAAATAACCTGCACGGAGCGCTTGGTGATGGAACGTTTATACTCCGACTCACACCGGTTCAAGTCGGCGCCGATTCATGGAAAGCAGTATGGGGTGGTAACTATCATACCGTAGCGCTAAAGAACGACGGAACTTTATGGGCTTGGGGTCTTAACAATCATGGGCAGGTTGGTGACGGAAGTACGATAAACAGGAACACGCCTGTCCAGGTTGGAATGGACAATACATGGAAAATGGCATCTGCAGGTGCATCCCATACGATTGCGATTAAGAACAGCGGGACTTTGTGGGCCTGGGGTTATGGTACTTACGGCCAGTTGGGCCTTGGGACATGGGAAAACAACCGTCCAACACCTGTTCAGGTTGGAACTAATACAGCCTGGGCAGAAGTGGCAGCAGGCAGCTTCCATTCGATCGGCCTGCAGAGCGACGGCAGTTTATGGGCCTGGGGATATAACGGCTATGGTCAGCTTGGTGATGGTACGACAAATTTCAACTCATTATCTCCCATACTAATATTGCCTTAACATGGCAAGGTTGGAAGATTCCTTAAGCTGTGGCAATGAGACAGGGAAAAGCAGGATAATTTAGGGAATACAATTCTTAATCGTTTGCTTTCAAGTCTATAAGACCGCCTTTTGAGGCGGTCTTTTTTTTGATTTTTTCAGTTTGAATGTTTGCCTTGGAAGAGTTGTGATGCGTAACCGGCCTGCACTTGCCGTCAGCAGCCAAGGGAACCATCCTTCAGAATGAACTCATACCTCACTTCCCTGTCGTGTACTAGAGCCGGGAAAGACAACAAAATTAACAAGTTATGACGGCAGGTTGCCGCCGGGGCTTCATTTGCTGCCTTTCAAAGGTGAACCTTCAATCCCAAAAAAGTATAAGAGCAACATATGTCGCACATTTGGCAATATATGTCGTGACAAGTGGTTAGTGCTGTGGTATAAGCAATTTATTGGAAAATAATAATATTAAAGAGGAGGAAGGTATGAAAAAAGGAACATGGGTTTTTGCAGCGCTAATAATCGGAGTATTAGGTGCTTCACCTGGCTATGCCAAAGTAAGCTCTGATGAAGCAAGAAGAGTAATTGATTACTACTATACCGGAAAAGGCGGCGGCGCGGTTTTTCTTAAAGCGGCACTCTGTAAGGAAGTTATAAAGGAAGGCCCTGAGAAAAATAACTGCGGCACGCCCGTTGATGAAAGCAACTTTCCCATGAATGAAGAAATAACAGCATGGGCGTCTTTCCTGGTGCCACAGGGTGACAGTGACACTATTTATGTGGAATTCAAAAATATGGGAATGGTTTGGAAGGTTAGAGAGTTGAAAGTTAAAGGCTCTGTGAGATACAGAAGCTGGACTGCATATAAGCTTGACAGACCCGGCAAGTGGACCATCTCATTCAAACAGCTTGATGAAGGCAAGCAGCAAAGTGTGGTGCTTCAATCCTTCCAGGTGAATGTACAATAGTTTTTTTATCAGAAACATAAAAGCCTGACCTTTTCCCCCATCTCCGGGGAAGGTCGGGCCGTATTTTTAAACAGTGCATAACAGGAAGCGGATTATATGATCGGGGTTTGGAAGCTTTTTCTTTAACAGCAAAATATAGTTAAAAAATGGAGGGCAAATGATTCCACGTTTATTTAATATTTTTATGATTTCGGTAATTATATTGTTGTTGCCCTGGAGTTCTCCCCAGGCAGATGAATTGTCCGGTACTTACAGCGAACTCAAGATAGAGATTCCTGACATCGATCATATCAAAGACCCTATCGAAATAAAGTTTAGTGAAAATGTAATTCCTCCTGATGAATCGGGATTGGATATAGATGATATCAAGAGTGAAATAATCTCAAGCATTTACTTCATCCCTCCCCTGAAGGGTGAATTCCGATGGAAGGATTCAAAAAATCTTGCCTTTATCCCCACATCAAACCAGCTCGGCTGGGGAGCCGATATGGATATTCGCATCAGTCCCATCATTCCATTTTTCGGGTCAGAGTTTTCGTCAAAGTATTTTACCCGGTCTCTTAGTCTGCCCAGGTTCAGGGCAGGCGGTAAAGTCGTTAATTGGGATACCATTATGGGTGCTCCCAGGTTTATTACATCCCTTGGAGACGGGAAATATAAAAAATTCATTGGTAAGGGGCCTTATTATTTACTCTTTGATCAGCCGGCAGATATATTTTTTATTAAAGATTTTATCGAATTAAATAAAGCTGACTGGACAAAAATAGCTTATTCCATTAGTCGCCCAACGAATGTAGGGGAAAAGTTTGACCTTGATATTGAGGATGAATATGTTATTGCCATCACTATTGATGAAGATTTGAATCATAATGAAGAAATTATTTTAAGCATTCCCTCCTGGCGTGGCCACCCTGATAACACTGAACCTGAAATTGAAAGAAGAGGGCTTGTCTATAAATCCCTTTTTCAGCTGGATGAAGCTACCTGGGATGGGAAGCTCGCCTCAGGCAGGATGAGCCTGAAGTCAAAGGTTCATCTCAAATTTTCCTCATTTTTTGATTATCAGGATTTTCAAAGGGCATTCAAAATAGAGCCTGAACCTGTAAAACAAAATATCATTTATTACAGAGATGACTATGTAAGGATAGACCTGGAACTGCAGCCTGGTCAAAAATATGATATATCTCTACCCTATAGTTTTTCTGATTTTCTTGGAAATCCGCTGCGTGAAGCTGTCAATATTGCTTTTCAGGCGCAGGACCTGCCACCTGAATTTTCCGTTCCTGATAAACCGGTCACAATTGAACCTTCGCATATTTCCATCCCTTTTAAAGGTTTAAACCTGGAGACCGTTGAGGTGAAGATCTACAGCTTCTCTTCAGCAAACGCTTATATCAGGGCCCGGGAATTAAGACACAAACCTACCCGTGCATCGGCCTATGGTCTGACAGAGAGTGATCTGGCCTATAGTCAGGATTTGTCCGACTGGATCTTGAATGAAAATACTTCAGATAGCTTTAAGCTTGACAGACCGCTTACGGAAGGATTCAAGTGCTTTGAGTTTATTGGAAGAGGCAAGGGGAGCGAAAAAAAGGATATTGAGAGGACGGTTTTAGTCAACGTATCGGAAACAGGAATAACTGCCAAAGTTTCAAAGGACAAGATATTGGTGTGGCTCGCTTCCTTTTCCAGCGGAGAGGCTTTGCCCAATATACCCATTGAGCTTTTCGATTTGAGAGGAAATATTCTTGGAGAGGGGCAGACAGACAGTCATGGACTTTCCGTGATTACGCCTCAAAGTAACGACTTTCCCGTAAAGGGCGATGACTCTCTTTATCTCGTTGCAAAGGATAAGTCCATTATGGTTTTAAGGAATGATGAACTCTCATCCCCCTGGCAGTTTAATCTTCCCGGTATTGTTAACGACAATATACCTCTTCGAGGCTCTATTTTTACGGAAAGAGGGGTCTACCGGCCTGGAGATAAGGTTTATATAAAAACCTACACCTACTCTGGTGATGTGAAGAACATGAACATCGTTGTGAGAGATCCCAGATCTAAAGAGATTTTAAAGACTGAAATGGTTCGTGATGAATATGGCGCCTCCGACTTTGAAATTGAGATTCCCGAAGGGAGTGCCGTTGGTCGATATGACATTATCGTATCCAATGGCTCTTCATATATTTCCAGTTCCTTCAAGGTAGAAGAGTACCGTGTCCCTACCTTTGTCGTTTCTGTCGATGATCGAAACCGGAAGTGGACTCCCGGTGAGCCGGTTAATGTCGATATTGAATCAAGGTATTATCATGGCGGAACGATGGGAAACAGGGATTTTAACTGGAAAGTGACAAGAGTTCAGTCCCCTCTGCATTTAAGCAGCTTTCCCGGTTACGTTTTTCAGAGTGCGGAAGATGCGACCCTTACGGGAATTTTTCTTTCCCATGGAGGTCTCCTTAATGCCGAGGGAAAGCAGACGGTAAGCTTTACTCCGGCTCATCATGTGAGTGCCGGGAGAATGAAATATACTTTTGAGGCCGTCGTCACCGACACTGACAGGCAAGCTTATTCAAGCCGTCTCAGCAGGGTCGTTCATCCTGCGGGATTTTACGTGGGAGTAAAGCCGCCGGCAAGAGAGGTTGTTCGCTCCAATACAAAGGTGGTTATGCCCTTTGTGGTTGTCGATACTGCCGGGAAAGTAATGAGAGATACCGACGTTGATGTTCAGGTTGAATACATAGAGTATCACAGTACGGCACGGCAGTACCAATCTTCAAAAGTCCAGATGTTTAACCGAATGGTTGGAGATACTGTCTTGAGAGAATCCCTGACGTCAGGTGCCGGACCGGAGGAGTTCAGCTATACACCATCAAGAGCGGGAATCTATCGCTTTAATTTCGATGCCACAGATTCGAAGGGGAATAAGGTCAGAACATCGACCTATCTGACTGTATCCGGTGATGAGTCTACCGCGTGGCCCCGTTTTGACATTGAGAAAATAGATATTGTTAAAGACAAGGAAAGCTACGAGATCGGTGATACGGCCGTCCTTATACCCCAGACACCCTATAAAAAGGCTACCGCATTAGTAACCATAGAGGTCAATGGTGTCATTGAAACGCGGATCATTAATATAGACAATAATACGCCCGAGATAAAGATTCCCATACTTGCCGAATATGCTCCCAATGTATTTATTTCGACGATTATAGTCAGGGGGCGTGAGCATTTCATGAAAGATGCCTCGGGCTTTGAAACGGGCGCTCCCGGCTTTAAAGTGGGCTATGTAAAGCTCGATGTTGACCCGTCGAGGCAGCGCCTTAATGTGCTCGTCGATAAAAGGATTTCAAATGTCAGTCCCGGGGAAAAGGTAACCATTCCTATCCAGGTTAAGAATTATTCAAATGAGGGAACTCAGGCCCAATTGACGGCTATGGTTGTCGATGAAGCCGTACTGGATATGACCGCTTATCTGACGCCCAATCCTCTCGATACGGTCTATGCGCCGAGGGCTCTCGGAGTAAGAACAGGATCAAACTGGCTTGATCTTCCCCATTCGAGGCGGGAACGATTAGAAAAGATTTTCCCAGGCGGTGATGATGACGAAGTGGACCTCACCTCCCGAAGTGACCTGGAAGCCATATTGAGGAACCTCTTTAAAAGTACGGCTTACTGGAATCCTGATCTTAAAACCGATGCTTCCGGAAAGGCAGAGATTACATTCACCATGCCTGATAATTTAACCTCCTACAGGGTCATGGTTGTTGCTGCCGATAAAAAAATGCGATTCGGCTCATCGGACCATATGCTTGTCAATCAGCAAGCGCTGATGATTCAACCTGTTATACCGAGATTTATCTATCCCGAAGATGAGCTTCAGGTGGAAGCGATGGTCTTCAATAATACATCAAAGCGGGAAGAAATTACCTTGAAGGCAGAATTTGAAGGACTTAAGCTCATAAGTCAAAAAGATGTGTCGAAAGTAATTGTCGCTCCCGGAAAATCGGCCAATATTCCCTTTAGGGTTAAAGCAGGAATCAGCGGTACTGCCAAGGTACGATTTATCGCGTCCACAGCATCACATCGTGATGCCGGAGAGTACACCGTTCCAATCATCAGTCCCGGAACGAGTGTTTCTGAGGTAAAGAGTGTCAAGGTGCTCAATGACAACAAGGTCAGCCTTAAGCTTCCTGACTATTACATCAAGGGTACGGCGAAAAGCGAGCTTGTATTATCAGTCACGGAACTGACTGAACTGAAGGGCGCCGTCCAGTACTTAATGCGCTACCCCAACGGTTGTATCGAACAGACGACAAGTACGGCCTATCCCCTTGTCGTACTAAAAGAACTCCTTCCTGTTATTGGTGTAGAGGTTAACCAGGAGGATTTGAAAAAATTCTCTGAAGCAGGCGTCAAAAGAATCCTGTCTTTCCAGACATCAAAGGGTGGTCTTGCCTATTGGCCGGGAAGTGACAGTCCTCATGCTTTTGCCACGGCCTTTGGCCTGACGGCCCTTATTGCCGCAAAAGAAAGAGGTTATGACGTCCCCGACAGTGCCCTTGCCGGAATGGCAGACTATCTGGAGCAAGCGCTTCGTTCCGGTCAAATAACCGAAAGTATCCCTCATGGGAATATAGCTGACGGAGATACAAGAGCGCTCTTTGTGATGACCCTGGGACGTCTCGGCCGCCCTCAACCGCAATATATTAACGCTTTATGGGAGAATCGTTCCAAGTTGACAGGTTTCGGGTTTTCCTTTCTTGCCATAGCTGTAGGTGAAATGGAGGGAGGGGATCAGTCACTGCTTCAACCTATTTTGCAGGCAATTAAAGATAATGCAAAGAAAACGGCGAAGGAAGCCTACTTTGATTCGAAGGCAAAAGGGGGCTGGTCGATGGATTCCCCGCTGCGGACCCACGGTGCATCGCTGATTGCCTTTGGATCGTCAGATTCTGACCGGGAAATGACAGGAAAGTTAATGGAAGGCCTTCTTGCCAGGAGGAGAGGGCAGATGTGGGGGAATACGCAGGAAAATGTCTTTGGCATTATGGGAATTTCACAGGTAACGGGAAGCGGTTCCCATCGAAGAGGTTCCCTGGGAGATATCCCCCATGTGTCGATTCTCCTGAAAGATAAAAATATTTCGCTATCCACTATGGAAGCGCCTGATGAGCAGGTTCGCAGAATTACTTATTCAGACGCGGAGTTGGGATTAATGCCGGGTGATATGGTGACAGCGGAGGTAAAAGGAAATGTTCCCAATGCTTATCTCTCTTTAAGGCTAAATTATGAAATCCCGCTTGAAAAGACCGATCTCTCGGCCAAAGCAAAAGGTTTTACCCTTGTCAGAAAATATGAAACTCTCGATGGTAAGCCTGTCGATTTAAAGGCCATACCTTTGGGCAGCCTGGTCAAGGTTAGAGT
>Ga0224514_10000046_pt1 | contig 47425 bp, 41 predicted proteins | sample SF_May12_sed_USG_3_FD_169107 | JGI IMG/M metagenome (GOLD analysis project Ga0224514, IMG submission 169107) | Sediment microbial communities from San Francisco Bay, California, United States - SF_May12_sed_USGS_24 | ecosystem: Environmental > Aquatic > Marine > Sediment | place: USA... | reverse complement strand
TCGCGGAGGTGGCGAAGTCGGCCATGCAGAAACAGGGAGCGACCTAATGGAAGAACTGCTCGGTAACATCGATTACTGGCACTGGTGGATCTTCGGCGGCATCCTGTTGCTGGTCGAGGTCATGGCACCCAGCTTCTTTTTCCTGTGGCTGGCGATTGCCGCCGCCGTGGTCGGCTTCCTGATGTTGCTGGTGCCGGAGCTGGACTGGCAGTACCAGGTCATGGTCTTTTCCGGGTTATCGGTCATCAGTATCGCCCTGTTCCGCAAGTACCAGCGCGCCAACCCGGAACCCACCGACCAGCCGGCACTAAACCGGCGCGGCGAGCAGTATGTCGGACGCAGCTTTACCCTGCAGGACCCCGTCAGCAACGGGGTGGGCGTCCTGCGTGTCGATGACACCACCTGGCGCATCAGCGGGGACGACCTGCCGGCCGGCACCCCGGTCACCGTCACCGGCACTGATGGCGTGATCCTCAAGGTCGAGCGCAGTACAAGCTAACCACCTGTTTATAATATAATTTATACAGATTTTCTGCGCCCTGGCCGGGCGCGGGGCTGCCTGCTCCATATATAAGTAGTGCTGCCGATACAAGGTGTGCAGCAGGTGCCCGCCTGCATAACCACTTACTTGAAGACAGAAAGGTATCGGTATGAACAACCCGGAGCAGCACAGCAACAAATCCACTGGCCAGGATATCCTCCGCAACCTGATCCCCCTGAATGCCCTGACCGAGGAGCATTACCAGGAAATTGCAGGCAGCCTTGCCATCGAGGATGTCAGCGCAGGGAGCTACCTGTTTGGCCAGGGCGACCACGACAACCGTTCCGTCTATCTGCTAGACGGAGTGATCAACCTTATCAATCAGGGCGGCAAGGTAACGGGCGTGGTCAGTGCCGGAACAGACCCGGCACGCTACCCGATTGCCAACCGTCAGCCACGCATGATGACTGCGCGAGCCGCAACCAAGTCCGTGATTGCCTGGATCGATTCCACCCTGCTCGATGTCATGCTCACCCTCGACCAGTCCGTTGAGACCGGAGCCGTGAAAATAAGCGCGCACACCGAGCAGGACTGGATGTCGCGCATGCTGCGGTCAGAAGCCTTCTCGAAGCTGCCCCCGTCCGATATCCAGCGCCTGATACAGGCGCTTGAGCCGGTACCTTACAGTGCCGGTGATACCGTGATCCGCCAGGGCGATGACGGGGATTATTTTTACATCATTCGTGAAGGCAGCTGCTCGGTTACCCGGCTTGCCTCCGGGAAAGGCTGGGATGTGCCGCTGGCTGAACTCAATGCCGGCGACTGCTTTGGCGAGGATGCGCTGGTCTCGGATGGCCATCGTAACGCCTCCGTTACCATGCTGACCGACGGTTCACTGATGCGCCTGTCGAAGCAGCAGTTCCTGGATATCCTTAAGAAACAGCTGGTTCACTACGTGACATATGACCTCGCGCAGGCTGCAATCAAGTCCGGTGAACGCTGGCTGGATGTACGCCTGGCCGAGGAGCATACCAGCTGGGCACTGGAGAACAGTATCAATATCCCGCTGGCCACGGTACGCGCCAACACCTCGCGCCTGGACAAGAACCTCAAATACGTTGTTTATTGCGACACCGGGCGGCGCAGCGCCGCAGCCGCTTTCCTGCTCACCCAGCGCGGTTTCAGCGTCTCGGTACTGGAGGGCGGCATGAATGAGAGTATGCCGGGCAACGACTTTAATAATCCCGCTATCCAGCCGCAGGATGCCGGCAACGAGGAAAGCAACAGTATCGAGATGCCAACCGCCAGTGTTACCCCGTTCCAGGAGAACACCGGCGGACAGCCTGCAGCGTCAACAGAGGCCAGCCCCCCGGAAAGACAACGTCTTGGCGAGCTGGAAGCCGAGGTCGCTGCGATCAAGACCGAGCTACAGGCCTATACCGACACGGCCGAGGCACTGGAAGAGGCCTGTAAATCCGAACGCCAGGCGCGTAACAGCCTGACCGAAAGCATCACCGCACTGCTCAACCAGCTGAAGTAATCCGCCCTGCCCCCCCGCACCGCCACTGGACGTGGCGGTGCGTCACGTGGCTGGTTCGCATCCAGCCCCGCTCCGTTATAATGCCAGACTGTTCCTCATGCCCGATGCGGCGGTGTTTATGCGACAGATTGGCCTCCTGCTACTGATCAGCACGCTTTTGTGTGCCTGCGCCTCGATAGATGACAGGAAACGCAACAGTGCCTTTGATATAGACACGGCCCTGTACGCAAAGGCCATCCGCTGGGGTGACCTGACAACCGCGGAGCAACTGCAGCGCCTGGATGACACACAACCGGTGCGGCCGCCACCGGCAGACCAAACCCGCGTGACTTCGTATGAAACCCTGCGCGTGACACCAGCCGGTGATGGCAGCACGGTGACCCTCACGGTAAAAATCAGTTACTACCACACGGACGGAATGACGCTGAAAAGCGTCACCGACCAGCAAGTCTGGATTTACGATGCTGATGAGCAACACTGGTACATCACCACGCCATTGCCGGAACTCAGGTAGCAGGCAACAGTCACCCGCCCTGCGGCACGGGAAGGCATACTGATGGCATGGTGGGGAACACTGCTGGGCGGCACCCTGGGCTATATGTTCGGCGGACCGCTGGGCGCCCTGCTGGGCGCCGCGCTGGGACGCAACTTTGATCGCGGCATCAAGCTAACCGACCGGCATGCAGACTTCGGCCCCGGCCAGCAGGAACGTGTACAGGCGGCTTTCTTTACCGCGACCTTCTCGGTCATGGGGCATATCGCCAAGTCGGATGGCAAGGTCACGCCCGACGAAATCGCCGCTACCGAATCCATCATGGCGCGCATGCAGCTGGACGAGCGGCAGCGCAAGGCGGCCATTTCGCTGTTCAATGAAGGAAAGAAAGCCGGTTTCCCACTGCACGATGTGCTCAAGCAGTTCCTGCACGAATGTCACCGCCGCCGCAACCTGGTCCAGATGTTTCTCGAGATCCAGATCGCCACGGCCATGGCGGACGGCCGACTGGATGCCGCCGAGCGCCGTATCCTGCTGTCCATGGGCGGGCAACTGGGTTTCACGCCGGCCGACATCGAACAACTGCTGCACCTTGCCGGGTCGGCTGGCCCGGGAGCCCCACGTTCCCCGCCATTGGCCGAGGCCTATGCCATGCTCGGCATTGACAGTACGGCAGATGATGCCACCGTCAAAAAGACCTATCGCCGCATGATGAACCAGCACCATCCGGACAAACTGATTGCAAAGGGACTGCCGGAGGAAATGATCCAGGTGGCCACCGAGAAAACACAGCAGATCAAGGCAGCCTACGAGCAAATCAAGGCGGCGCGCAAAATAAAGTAGTCCCGACCGGGTCAGTACGCGGACATTCCCGGCATCCCGCATTGACCTGTTATGTGTCGCACTATAGCCTCCCCGTCATGATGACAAGTAGCGGCACCTCAACAGGCCCGACACCCACCGATTATTCTGCACTGACCCCCGATGTGATACTGGATGCGGTTGAACAGTATGGCCGGCAGACGGATGGCCGCCTGCTGGCGCTGAACAGCTACGAAAACCGTGTCTACCAGGTTGGTATAGAGGATGCCAGTCCGCTGATCGTGAAGTTCTACCGACCGGAACGCTGGAGTGATGCAGCGATCCTGGAAGAACATGCCTTTGCACTGGAACTTGCTGACCATGAACTGCCGGTCGTTGCACCCATGCTGCTGGAGCAGTCGACCCTGCTGAATGCACAGGGCTACCGGTTCGCCCTGTATCCGCGCCAGGGCGGCCACTGGCCGGAACTGAATACAGCGGAGGAACGTGAATGGATGGGGCGTTTTATTGCACGCATCCATGCCATCGGTGCAACACGCTCTTTTCAGGAACGGCCGACACTTGATATCGACAGTTTCGGGCATCGGTCCTGCCACTACCTGCAGGAACACGGGTTCATACCGGCACACATTGAGGATGCCTACCGGACACTGGCCGACGACCTGCTGAAACAGATCGAGGCCATCCATGCCAGCGCGGGCAATGTCCGCCAGATCAGGCTGCACGGGGATTGCCATCCCGGGAATATTCTCTGGACTGATGACGGGCCACACTTTGTCGACCTTGATGATTGCCGGACCGGTCCGGCAATCCAGGACCTGTGGATGCTGCTGTCAGGAGATCGTCACGAGATGCAGATTCAGTTCAACGACATCATTGAAGGCTATCTGCAGTTCTTTGAGTTTGACCCGCGCGAGCTGCAACTGGTTGAGTCCTTGCGCACGCTACGCATCATTCACTATGCGGCCTGGCTGGCACAGCGCTGGAATGACCCCGCCTTCCCGATGGCCTTCCCCTGGTTCAATACGCCACGCTACTGGGAGGAACATATCCTGGCACTGCGTGAACAGGCCAGCCTGCTGAACGAACCCGCGCTGGTTATGTAAGACAGGCACGGCCCGGCACTACGCGGAGCGCTGCGTGTCGTGCGACAGGTCGGCCAGCGCAACCGGTTTTGCGATGGCAAAACCCTGCGCGTAATCGACACCCAGCTCGCCAAGCATGTGCAGAATTTCTTCGTTGCACACATACTCTGCAATCGTCCGGGTCCCGATCACCTTACCCAGCTGCTGGATGGCACTGACCATGGCAAAGTTCACTTCGTCCGTGTGCATGTCGCTCACAAACGCACCGTCGATCTTCAGGAAATCGACCGGGAGATTCTTGAGGTAGGCAAATGAACTCAGCCCGCTGCCGAAGTCATCCAGTGCAAAGCGGCAGCCAAGGCGCCGCAATTCACGAATAAATCCGGTAGCTGCCGACAGGTTGGAGATGGCGGCGGTCTCGGTGATTTCAAAACACAGCACCCCCGGGGGCACGGCGTACCTGCTGATCTCGCACTTGATATGCTCGAGCACCCTGGGGTCACCGACCGACACACCGGACAGGTTAATTGACAGGGTGTCCGCAGCTTGAGACTCGCCGGCCGCAGCATACTCTGCATACCACTCCAGGCTGTGACTGATGACCCAGTTATCCAGGTCGGTAATCAGCTGATAGCGTTCGGCTGCCGGCAGGAAGCGGTCGGGCGTGATGATTGCACCATCCTCGCCCAGCATGCGCACCAGCACCTCGATATGGAGCCCTGCATCTTCCTGTGCCGATAACGGTACGATCTGCTGGCAGTAAAGCACCAGTCGGTCTGACTTGATGGCATCCGAGATGCGCGATACCCATTGCATTTCGCTCTGGCGCCGCACCAGTTCCACATCGGTAGACTGGTAGGTATGGATACGATTGCCGCCTCTCTCCTTGGCAGTATGACAGGCCAGGTCGGCCTCGCTCATGATCTGGGTTGCGTTCTTACAACCCGGCGTGATCTGGGCAATGCCAATACTGGAACTTACTGCAAAAATGCGTCCGCAACTTGTAAAACGCAGGGCCTGGATATCCGCCAGGATCTTGTCAACCTGTTGTGTCGCGCTGTCCAGCGAACAGTTCTTCATCAGCAGGCCGAATTCATCACCACCCAGCCGCGCAATCACATCCGAGTCTCGCAGAGAACCAGTTAAGAGATCGGCAACGTTTACCAGCAAACGATCCCCTGACTCGTGCGCACAAGTCTCATTGATCACCTTGAGCTGGTCTATATCCACTATGCATACAACATGGTTCTCAAAAGACTGTTCCGTGTCGGTAATCGCGTATTCCAGCTGCAACTCGAATTCCGTGCGGTTCCATAGCCCGGTCAGCGCATCATGGGTTGCCTGGTAGGAGATGGTGCGCTCCAGGTTACGTGCCCTGGTCACATCATGGAACACCAGGACCGCACCCAGCGCCTTACCCGGCGAAGACAGAATCGGTGACACTGAATAACGCACCGACAGCTCACCCCCGCCATGCCTGCGGATGACATAGTCATCCTCTGACTGGGTGGCCTCGCTTCTCGCCAGGCACTGGCCCACGGGGTCGACCGTGAACGGGTGATTGTCTTCATAAAACGCTTTGAACACCTTGGCCACAGGCAGTCCGCGCGCAATCGTGTGATCCCATTCCGTCATGGCCTCGGCACTGGGGTTCATGTACTTGATCTGCCCGTTCACATCCGTTGTAATCACCGCATCGGCAATCGAGTGCAACGTCACCTGTGCAAGTTCCTTGCGCTGCTCCAGCTCAAACTCGGCATCTTTACGCTCGGTGATGTCCAGCAGGTATCCGAAATAGTGGGTCAACTCACCCGAGTCGCTGTACACCGGGATGGTGTAATCAAATACCCAGCGAACGACACCGTCTGCACTGAGAATGCGGTAGTCGATACCCAGTGACTGGAGGCCCTCCCTGCCGGTCAGCATCTCAGCATCCTGTACCCGCTGCAGATCACCCGGGTGAATCAACTCCGAGAAACATTTTTTCTGGTCGACCAACTCGTCGGCCTGGTAACCAAACTGGTCGACAGTGCTCGAAACATACTCAATTGGCCAGCCACTGTCCGCTGACCAGCGGAATACCACTACCGGCCCGTTGGTGAACAACTGCTGGTCGACACGCAGGGCCTGCTCGATTGCACTACGCTCGGTAATCTCTTCTGCAAGGTTCGCATTGGTCCTGCCCATCTCGCTGATCAGGTTGTCGTTTGCCTGACGCAAATGCAGCACCTGCAGGGCATGCTGGTTGTAGTTCCTGGCAACAATCAACAGGGCCGCGGCCAGCAGCACCAGCATCAGGCCGAGATTATTCTGTAACTGTCCGCTGTAAATCAGCATGGACTGTGCCGGGATCAGGATAGCCGGCACCATAAAAGCAATGTAGACCGAGAGGTTGACGGCGTAAGATGAAATGGCGCCGGCCAGCACACCGGCCAGGCTTACCAGTGCCAGGGTTTGGTATTGCACCGGCCAGTCAAAGCTGAACAGCAGGCCAATACAACCCCAGACGATACCCGCGAAAAAGTTACCGATGAAGAACAGCAACATCCAGCGGGAGTGCTGGCGTTTTTCTGCCGGGGCACGGCGATACAACGCAACAAGCGCGAGTCTAAGCACCGTCAGGACCGCTTGTGCGCCCACCCACAACAGCAGCGATTTGTGCCCGGCAACCGACCACAGGCCAGCGGCCACCAGTGCAGCGATGATCATTGCTATGCTGATGACAGCCGGGGCCTGCCGGTAGATCAGCTCGACCTGCTGGCTCTCGATATCCGAGTCAAATACGTTGATCTCGGTATTTGTAACCCGCTCTTCGCTCCGTGTTTGCAATGGCAGCCGCGAATCAGACATGGCCCGCGCCCAGCATGCAAACATGGCAAGCTGACCCGGCTCTGGCCGTGACCCTTGCTGCATTGATGAAAACATGGATTTTCATACCCCTGTTATCGGGTCAACGGGCATAAAATTGAGCACTGGCGCACACTTTCCCGGACACCGTCCGGCACCCGCCACCCGCCCCCGAATTCAGCAGTATGTTATTGTTTTATCTTATTATTTGTCAGCCGGATTGGCCGCAGGATGCGCTGTAACAGGCCAAATTCCCGCTCGCAGGCCCTGTTTATGTCGATAGTCAGGCCACCCGCTGCCTGGATAGCGGGTTCGGGGACCCTGCGCACCAGCAGACCGGACTGGCCACGGTAGACCCGGTACAGCACATTCTCGTCCATGCTGTCATACACCGAACTGCCATACAGCGTATCGACCGGCGACAACGCACCGTCGTAGCGGGCCAGCACGGCCGGCAGGTCCACACGCTGCGCCGGGGACAGGCTGTGTGCCCGATGTGGGCCGGCATTCTCCTGTCCGAGGGCAAGGTAACGGCCGCCCAGCCGCTCGATACGGTACAACGCATCAAGGCCAAGCAGGTTCGCCCACGGCCGCCACTTGAGAAACTGCGCATCGAGTCGCCACTGGTCACCATGCAAGGTGTACTGCTCGTCGTCACAGAAATCGCCATAGGCGATGGTGGCCAGGTACTGCTGCGGAGCGAGTTGACGAAATGACAACTCGGCAATCGGCGCCTCGCTGGTCAGGCGGTAATAGGTGTACAGGTTGGAGGCCAACAGCAGCGCAAGCGCCACCAGCAACAGGGTCATGCCACCAAGCGGAAACAGGATCAGGCGTTTCATGGAGTAAATGATAACGGATCAATCGCTGTCAGAAACGGGGGGCAGGACACATTTTTCCTCCATATAAACGGAAAATGTGGCCAGAACCCAATAAAAAAGGCGGCTTGCGCCGCCTTTTTTATCGAACAGGAATACCTGATCAGTTCACGCGCGGATCCAGCTCACCGGAAGCATAGCGCTTGTACATCTCTTCCAGGTTGATCGGCTTGATGCGCGAGGCATTGCCTGCGGCACCGAAGGCCTCGTAACGCGCCTTGCAGATTTCCTTCATGCCATTGGTTGCGGCCTGCAGGTACTTGCGCGGGTCGAAGTTGGACGGGTTGTCCATCAGGTGCTTGCGAATGGCACCGGTGGAAGCCATACGCAGGTCGGTGTCGATGTTGACCTTGCGCACACCGTTCTTGATACCTTCCTGAATCTCCTCGACCGGCACGCCATAGGTCTCGCCCATGTCACCGCCGTGCTCGTTGATGATCTTCAGCCAGTCCTGCGGCACCGATGAAGAACCGTGCATCACCAGATGTGTGTCCGGAATGCGGGCATGGATTTCCTTGATACGGTCTATCGCAAGGATGTCGCCAGTCGGTGGGCGGGTGAACTTGTAGGCGCCGTGGCTGGTGCCAATGGCGATGGCCAGTGCGTCGCACTTGGTGTCCTCGACGAAGCGGGCAGCCTCTTCCGGGTCAGTCAGCAACTGCGAGTGATCCAGCACACCCTCGGCGCCGGAACCGTCTTCCTCGCCGGCCATGCCGGTTTCCAGCGAACCCAGGCAACCCAGCTCGCCTTCCACGGATACGCCACAGGCATGCGCCATGGCCACGGTGCGCGCAGTCACTTCCGCGTTGTACTCGTAGCTCATCGGGGTCTTCATGTCCTCGCCAAGCGAGCCGTCCATCATCACGGAGCTGAAACCGAGCTGGATGGAACGCTGGCACACGGCCGGAGAAGCACCGTGATCCTGGTGCACCACCACCGGGATGTGCGGCCACTGCTCAACAGCGGCCTGGATCAGGTGGCGCAGGAATGGTGCACCAGCGTAGGAACGTGCACCGGCAGAGGCCTGGCAGATCACCGGGCTGTCGGTCTCGTCAGCAGCCTCCATGATCGCGTGCATCTGCTCCATGTTGTTTACATTGTATGCCGGGCAGCCGTAGCCGTGCTCGGCGGCATGATCCAGTAATTGGCGTAATGAAATAATGGCCATTGTCTTCTCCTCGAAATACTTCCAGTTTGTCTGTCGAATTAAAAAATCTGTCTGGCCGTAACGGCCAGCTGCTGTAATACCGGGAACCGTTAAGGATCCCGGCGGAAACTATTGCTCCATAATATCGTGTTCGCCGACCGTGATGATCTTCATGGCATTGGTACCACCATGCACACCCATCAGGTCACCCTTGGTAATAATGATCATATCGCCATCACGCACCGCACCGCGCCGTACCAGTTCATCGATGGCTTCCTTGTTCACCGTCGCATGATCAGGGGTGGTGACATCGAAACTCACCGGGTAGACACCGCGATAGAGTGTCACCTTGCGACGTGTCTCGACGTGACGCGTCATGGCGAAGATAGGGATGCCGGAACTGATACGTGACATCCACAGCGGCGTAGCGCCAGACTCTGTCAGTGCCGCGATCGCCTTCACACCAAGGCTGTTGGCGGTGTACATGGTGGCCTTGGCGATGGCCTCGTCGGCGCGCTTGAAGTGCATGTGAATACGACGCTCCGCGGCGGAGGAAGTACGCTGACTCTCGGCACCTGCGCAAATACGGTCCATGGCCTCGATCACCTTGGCCGGGTAACGCCCGGCCGCGGTCTCCGCCGACAGCATCACCGCATCGGTGCCGTCGATCACGGCATTGGCTACATCGAACACCTCTGCACGGGTGGGGATCGGACTTTCCACCATTGACTGCATCATCTGTGTCGCGGTAATGACCACGCGGTCCATGGAACGGGCCACGTGAATGATACGTTTCTGCACTGCCGGCAACTCGGCATCGCCGATCTCGACACCCAGGTCACCGCGCGCAATCATCACCACGTCAGCTGCCTTGATGATATCTTCAAGCACTTCCAGCGCCTCGGCACGTTCGATCTTGGCAACGATGCTGCCGTGGCCGCCGGCCGCGCGCAACAGTTCACGCGCTTCATGAATATCATCCGCTGAACGCGGGAAGGAAATTGCCACGTAGTCGGCACCCATCTCGGCAGCGACCTTGATATCCTCACGGTCCTTGTCTGTCAGCGATTCCGCCGACAGCCCACCACCGAGACGGTTAATACCCTTGTTGTTGGTCAGGCAGCCGCCGACCATGACGCGGCAATGCACCTCGGTATCGTTAACTTCCTCAACCCACAGCACCAGCATGCCGTCGTCGAGTAACAGGGTGTCACCGCGCACGACATCATCCGGCAATTTTTTGTAGGTCACACCGACACGTTCACGGGTACCGTCGTTGGTACCGAGCTTGACATCAAGAACGAAGTGATCGTCGGTTTCCAGTTCGATGCGGCCTTCCTGGAAACGCTCAATGCGTATCTTCGGGCCCTGCAGGTCTGCCAGCACACCGACCTGGTGACCATGTGCACGTGCGCGGTTGCGCACAGTCTCGGCACGCCTTATGTGATCGTCATGTGTACCGTGCGAGAAGTTGACTCGTACCACGTCCATCCCGGCGCGGATCATCTCATCGAGTACGCTCTCGTTATCCGTGGCCGGGCCAAGGGTTGCTACTATTTTTGTGCGTCTTGGCATAACGGGTAAGCCCGAACTCCTGTGGTTATTCTGTCAGGCCTGCCGGGCACGTTCTTCCAGCATGGCAACTGCCGGCAATTTCTTGCCTTCAAGGAACTCAAGGAACGCGCCGCCACCGGTGGAAATGTAGGAGACCCGATCTGAAATATTGTATTTGTCCACTGCGGCCAGCGTGTCACCACCACCGGCAATCGAGAACGCGGTGGACTCCGCAATGGCCATACCCAGCACCCGGGTGCCCTCGCCGAACTGGTCGAACTCGAACACGCCGACCGGGCCGTTCCAGACGATTGTTCCGGCATTGCGCATCATGCTGGCAAAACGCGCGGCGGTTTTCGGACCGATATCGAAAATCATGTCGTCATCCTCGACCTCTTCCACCCGCTTGATCACGGCCTCGGCGGACTCTGAAAATTCCTTGCCCACAACCACGTCGGTCGGGACCGGGATCTCACCGCCCTTCGCCCTGGCCGCTTCCATCAGCTTTTTGGCCTCGTCGACGAGGTTTTCCTCGTACAGGGACTTGCCAACATTGTAGCCACTGGCGGCAATAAAGGTATTGGCGATACCGCCACCCGGGATAAGCTGGTCAACGACCTTTGACAGTGATTCCAGCACGGTCAGCTTGGTGGAGACCTTGGAGCCACCGACAATCGCGGCCATGGGGCGGGCCGGGCCATCCAGCGCCTTGCCCAGTGCTTCCAGTTCACCCGCCAGCAGCGGTCCCGCACAGGCAACCGGCGCATATTTCGCTACACCATGCGTGGAGGCATGAGCGCGGTGGGCCGTTCCGAAGGCATCCATTACATAGATATCACACAGGGCAGCCATCTTTTTCGACAGCTCATCATCGTTGTTCTTCTCGCCGGTATTGAATCTTACGTTCTCGCACAGGACAACGTCGCCATTCTTCATGCCGCCGACGCCGTTTACCCAGTCCTTGACCATTTCGACGTTGTGACCCAGCAGGGCGGATATGTGCTCACCCACCGGAATCATGGAAAACTGTTCGTCGTACTCGCCCTCGGTCGGACGACCCAGGTGCGACATCACCATGACCTTCGCGCCTGCGTTCATGGCATGTTCAATGGTCGGCAGTGAGGCCACAATGCGCTTGTCGCTGGTAACCTTGCCGTTCTTGATCGGCACATTCAGATCCTGGCGGATCAGTACGCGCTTACCGTGAAGATCGAGATCGGTCATCTTTAGAACAGACATGGACGACTCCTTTATTAAATTTCTAAAGCCATCTCGCGCTAAAGCGCAAAATCAGCAATGCAATTCATTACCAGATCAACCGGGAATCTCCCGGGTAACGGACTGTTACCCGGGAAAGAATCCGGCTGATTTAGTTGGCAGCAACGTGCTGCACAAAGCGCAGCATGTTGCAGGTATAACCGTATTCGTTGTCATACCATGACACCAGCTTCACGAAAGTGCCGTCCAGTGCGATACCGGCCTCGGAATCAAAAATCGAGGAGAAGCCACAACCACGGAAGTCGGTTGAGACAACCTTCTCATCGGTGTAACCCAGCGTCTTGCTCATATCGCCGGATTCGGAAGCCGCCTTCATGGCCGCACAAATATCTTCGTAGCTGGCTTCGCTGTTCAGCTCAACAGTCAGGTCGACCACGGATACGTCAGAGGTCGGCACACGGAAAGCCATACCGGTCAGCTTGCCGTTCAGTTCAGGCAGCACCACGCCGACAGCCTTGGCTGCACCGGTGGATGACGGAATGATGTTCTCCAGGATACCGCGGCCACCGCGCCAGTCTTTCTGGGACGGACCGTCAACGGTCTTCTGGGTAGCGGTTGCAGCATGCACGGTGGTCATCAGGCCGCGCTTGATGCCCCACTTGTCATTCAACACCTTGGCAACCGGTGCCAGGCAGTTGGTGGTGCAGGAAGCAGCGGAAACAATGGCCTGTCCGGCATAGGTTTCGTGGTTAACGCCGTAGACGAACATCGGTGTGCCGTCCTTTGAAGGCGCACTCTGGACAACCTTTTTGGCGCCGGCATCGATGTGCTTCTGGCAGGTTTCCTCGGTCAGGAAGAAGCCGGTACATTCAATTATGAGGTCGGCCCCGATTTCGTTCCACTTCAGATTGGCCGGATCGCGTTCTGCAGTCAGGCGGATCGTCTTGCCGTTGACAACCAGGTTGTTGCCATTGACTGAAATATCACCGTCGAAATTGCCGTGTACGGAATCGTACTTCAGCATGTACGCCAGGTAGTCAGCGTCCAGCAGGTCATTGATACCAACAACCTCTATGTCCGAAAAATCTTTTGCAATTGCACGGAATGCCATGCGGCCAATACGACCAAAGCCATTGATACCGACTTTAATAGTCATAATCGTTCTCCTGATGTTTTATATGAAAAGTAGTAAATAACCCCGCCCCGCGAACGGGGCGGAATAAATGAGTAAAATTAGAGGACGCTGTTGACGGCGGAGACGACATTCTCAACCGTAAAGCCGAACTCCTTGAACAGTTCGCCGGCCGGGGCAGACTCACCAAAGCGGTCGATACCAACAACCTTGCCATTGATGCCGACATACTTGTACCAGCCATCGGTGACCGCAGCCTCTACCGCAACACGCGCGGTAACCGCTGCCGGCAGCACAGATTCCTTGTAGGCATCATTCTGCTGATCGAAGGCGTTGGTCGACGGCATGGAAACAACACGGATTTTCCTGTCTGACAACTGCTCGGCCGCATCCATGGCCAGCGCCACCTCGGAACCGGTTGCAATGATGATGGCATCCGGCGTGCCGTCGCAGTCTTTCAGGACATATCCACCCTTGCTGATCGCGGCAATCTGCTCACTGCTGCGCTGCTGGTGCGGCAGGCCCTGGCGCGAGAAGATCAGGCAACTCGGACCGTCCTGGCGCTCGATCGCATCCTTCCAGCACACTGCACTTTCCACCGTGTCACACGGACGCCAAACCGACATATTGGGAATCAAGCGCAGGGTCGGAATCTGCTCGACGGCCTGGTGGGTCGGGCCGTCCTCGCCCAGACCGATGGAGTCGTGCGAATAAACAAAGATACTCCGTATCTTCATCAGCGCCGCCATACGCAGGGCGTTACGCGCGTATTCGGAAAACATCAGGAAGGTGGCGCCAAACGGAATCAGTCCGCCATGCAGCGCAACGCCGTTCATGATGGCGGACATGCCGAACTCGCGCACACCGTAGTTGATGTAGTTGCTGTCCGGTGTATCGGCACGCATCGGCTTGTAACCGGACCACTCGGTCAGGTTCGAACAGCCGAGGTCGGCGGAACCGCCGAAGATTTCCGGCAACAGCGGCGCATAACCCTCAATAGACTTGAGCGATGCCTGGCGCGTCGCCAGCGACTCGGCCTTGTCGTTCACACTGGCAACAAACGCTTCCGATTTTGCTGTCCAGTCCGCCGGCAGATCACCTGCCATGCGACGCTCATACTCGGCGGCCAGTTCCGGGTGTGCCGCCTTGTAGGCAGCCAGTTTCTCGTTCCAGTCGGCTTCCGCCGCTGCACCCTTGTCCCCTGCATTCCATGCGGCATAAATATCATCCGGCACCACGAAGGCATCGTGCTCCCAGCCCAGTTCCTTGCGGGTCAGTGCGATCTCATCCTGGCCCAGCGGCGCACCATGGCAGTCATGGCTGCCGGCCTTGTTCGGCGAACCGAAACCGATGATGGTCTTGCAGCAGATCATGGACGGCTTGTCGGTGACAGCGCGTGCTTCATCAATAGCCTTCTGAAGGGCAACCGGATCATGGCCGTCGACACCGGCAATGACATGCCAGCCGTAGGACTTGAAGCGGTTCGGCGTATCGTCCGTGAACCAGCCTTCAACATGACCATCAATGGAAATACCGTTGTCGTCCCAGAATGCAGTCAGCTTGCCGAGCCCCAGCGTACCGGCCAGCGAACAGGCCTCGTGCGATATGCCTTCCATGAGACAACCGTCGCCCAGGAACACCCAGGTGTTGTGGTCGACAATCTCGTGACCGTCACGGTTGAACTCGGCGGCAAGTGAACGCTCTGCGATGGCCATACCCACTGCGTTGGTGATGCCCTGGCCGAGCGGACCCGTGGTGGTTTCCACACCGGGCGCATAACCGTACTCCGGGTGACCCGGGGTCTTGGAATGCAACTGGCGGAAGTTCTTCAGGTCATCCAGTGTCAGCTCATAACCGGTCAGGTGCAGCAGCGAATAGATCAACATGGAACCATGACCATTGGACAGGACAAAACGGTCACGGTCAGACCAGTTCGGGTTGCCCGGATTGTGCTTGAGGTTGTCGTTCCACAGTACCTCGGCGATGTCCGCCATTCCCATGGGAGCACCGGGATGACCGGAATTGGCTTTCTGCACGGCATCCATGCTGAGTGCACGGATTGCATTGGCTAGATCTTTACGCTGAGCCATGTTTTTCTCCTGTTTCTGATTTTGAATACTGTTTATATTGTCGCCATAATCCGGCAGCCTGCCGGCCGTGTCGCGGGTTCTGCGCCGCGCGCATGAGCCTGTGTTCAGCGACAAAAAAAGCCTCCGGTGCAGGTTCGTTCACACCGAGGCAATCAATCTGTGATTCGTTGGCCTGGCCTGGAGTGAATCTCCCGCCGGCCCTCTGGCCTTACCTTAAGGCAAGGCGCGCTATTTTCCCCTAGTTTGTGCCGTACGGCAATAGTGAACCGGTTCCGGACCGGAGCCGCCGGGGCGCACATTTATTGGTCGATAACAATAACTTATGGGCTGGCAAAACTAGCCGGCCACGGGCTCCTCGCGCCATTTAATGGAACAGCCGACGCTGGGTATCTGCTCATCGGGCCCCTGACCGGTCCCGGCGACCTGGCGCATGGCATCAAACAGGTCCCGCGCGGCATCTGCAGGCGCGGCCTGCATGCCACTGGCATCCAGTCGGCCCCGGTACTGCAGCGTCAAGTCACTGTTATAGCCAAAAAAATCAGGGGTACACACGGCACCGTAAGCCCTTGCCACGGCCTGGCTTTCATCCAGCAGGTAAGGGAATGGAAAATCGAATTCACGCGCCACCGCCTGCATGTTCCCGAAGCTGTCTTCCTCGTACAGGGCCGTGTCGTTGGACATGATCGCAACGCTGTGAACCCCCAGTGCACGCAAATCGCGGGTATCCCGCACCAGGCGCTCGCGGATCGCCTTGACGAACGGGCAATGGTTGCAGATAAACATCACCAGCAGGCCGCCCGGACCGCGGCATTCCTCCAGGGTCCAGTCTCTGCCATCGATACCCGGCAGCTTGAAATCCAGTGCGGGTTTCCCAAACTCGCACACCGGTGTCTCCAGACGGACCATGCCGCACTCCCTGAAAATATGAAAAGAAGCTCACTCTATGGCACATCGGTACTAATGAAAATATCACCTATGTAAGGTAAACTTACGCGTTCCCTCTACTAATAAGCTCATAAATATGTCCAATTTTCATATATTTACCTCAGAATCTGTGTCCGAGGGCCACCCCGACAAGGTGGCCGACCAGATTTCCGACGCCGTGCTGGATGCCGTCCTGGAACAGGACACCACGGCACGCGTGGCCGTGGAAACCATGGTCAAGACCGGCATGGTCATCATTGCCGGCGAGGTCACCACCTCCGCCTGGGTCGACCTGGAAGGGATCGTGCGCCACACGGTACGCGACATCGGTTACAACAGCTCGGAAATCGGTTTTGACTGGGAGTCCTGCGCGGTACTGAACGCCATTGGCAAACAGTCGCCCGACATCGCCATGGGCGTGGACGAGACCGACGACCGCGAACAGGGTGCCGGCGACCAGGGCCTGATGTTCGGCTATGCCAGCAACGAGACCGACGTGCTGATGCCGGCACCGATCACCTATGCGCACCTGCTGGTGAAACGCCAGGCCGAGGTGCGCAAGAACGGCACCCTGCCGTGGCTGCGTCCGGATGCCAAGAGCCAGCTGACGTTCCGCTATGAAAATGACCGTCCGGTCGGGGTCGAGGCCGTGGTGCTGTCGACCCAGCATGACCCGGACATCAGCCTTGACGTGATCCGTGAAGCAGTCATGGATGAGATCATCAAGCCGGTCATTCCCGAACAATGGCTCAACCAGTGCAGTAATGACAACATCCACATCAACCCGACCGGGCGCTTCGTCATCGGCGGCCCGATGGGCGACTGTGGCCTGACCGGGCGCAAGATCATCGTCGACACCTACGGCGGCATGGCCCGCCATGGCGGCGGCGCCTTCTCGGGCAAGGATCCAAGCAAGGTCGACCGCTCCGCCGCCTATGCCGCGCGTTACGTGGCCAAGAACATCGTCGCCGCCGGGCTGGCCGAACGCTGCGAGATCCAGGTTTCCTACGCCATCGGCGTTGCCGAACCGACCTCGATCAGCATCAACACCTTTGGTACCGGCAAGCTGGACGAGCAACGCCTGGAACAGCTGGTGCGCGAGCACTTCGACCTGCGCCCGCGTGGCCTGGTAAAGATGCTGGACCTGCTCAGGCCCGGCTACAAGGCCACCGCCGCCTACGGTCATTTTGGCCGTACCGACGAGGGCTTTTCGTGGGAAAACACCGACGTGGCCGCCGCCCTGCGCGATGCGGCCGGCTTCTGATACAACATAATCAAACGAGGCACACCATGAGTACACAAACAGCGGAACAGATGGCCAGTGATTACAAGGTTGCAGATATCGACCTGGCCGGCTGGGGGCGCAAGGAAATCGCCATCGCCGAGACCGAAATGCCGGGACTGATGGCATTACGTGAGAAGTATGGAACCGAAAAACCGCTCAAGGGCGCACGCATTGCCGGCAGCCTGCACATGACCATCCAGACCGCGGTGCTGATCGAGACGCTGGTCGACCTGGGCGCCGAGGTGCGCTGGGCGTCCTGCAATATCTTCTCCACCCAGGACCATGCTGCCGCCGCGATTGCCGAGCGCAACATCCCGGTCTATGCCTTCAAGGGTGAGTCGCTGGATGAATACTGGGCCTATTGCCACAACATCATGGAATGGCATGACGGTGGCACACCGAACATGATTCTCGACGACGGTGGCGACGCAACCATGCTGGTCATGCTCGGCACAAAGGCCGAACAGGACCTGTCGGTGCTGGATAACCCGGACAGCGAGGAGGAAGTCGCACTCTTTAACAGCATCAAGGCGAGGCTTGCCGAACAACCCGGCTGGTATTCGAAGATCCTGAAAAATATCCAGGGTGTAACCGAGGAAACCACCACCGGCGTGCATCGCCTGTACCAGCTGCAGGAACGTGGCGAGCTGCCGTTCCCGGCCATCAACGTCAATGACTCGGTCACAAAGAGCAAGTTCGACAACCTGTATGGCTGCCGCGAATCGCTGGTCGATGGCATCAAGCGCGCTACCGACGTGATGATTGCCGGCAAGATTGCCGTGGTCATTGGTTACGGCGACGTTGGCAAGGGCTGCGCCCAGTCACTGAAAGGACTGGGTTGTACCGTGTGGGTGACGGAAATCGATCCCATCTGCGCCCTGCAGGCCGCGATGGAAGGCTACCGTGTAGTCACCATGGAAGACGCCGCCGACAAGGCCAACATCTTTGTTACCTGCACCGGCAACTACCATGTCATCAACCACGATCACATGGTGAAGATGCAGGACCAGGCCATTGTCTGCAACATCGGACATTTCGATAACGAGATCGATATCGCCAGCATGAAGCAGTACCAGTGGGAGAACATCAAGCCGCAGGTCGACCACATCATCCTGCCGAATGGCAAGCGCATCCTGCTGCTGGCCGAGGGCCGGCTGGTGAACCTCGGCTGCGCCACCGGTCATCCCAGCTTCGTGATGTCCAACAGCTTCACCAACCAGACGCTCGCGCAGATGGAACTTTGGAATCATGGTGACAACTACCAGAACAGTGTCTACACCCTGCCGAAGAAACTGGACGAGGAAGTGGCACGACTGCACCTTGCCAAGGTCGGCGCCAACCTGACCGCGCTGTCACAACAGCAGGCCGATTACATTGACGTACCGGTGGACGGGCCGTACAAGCCGGAGCATTACCGCTACTAACACAGCAAGGGGAAAGCAGTACGGCCATGGGCTCGCGCAGCGTAGAACTGAGTTTCGAATTCTTCCCGCCAAAGACAGCGGACGGTATTGCTCAGCTGGAAAAAACCTGCCTGTCGCTGGCCGCGGTCACCCCGCGTTTTTTCTCGGTGACTTTTGGTGCCGGCGGCTCGACCCGCGACCGCACCGCCGAAACCGTCATCAATATCCAGCACAAGTCAGGCATAGAGACCGCCCCGCACCTGTCCTGCATCAGTTCAACGCATGACAACATCCGCGACATGCTGTCTGCCTACATGGAACGCGGCATCAGGCATATCGTGGCGCTGCGTGGCGATATGCCGTCCGGCATGGTCGAGGCCGGCGAATTCCGCTACGCCAACGAGCTGGTTGCCTTTATCCGCGAGACCACCGCTGACCACTTTCACATCGAGGTGGCCGCCTACCCGGAGTACCACCCGCAGGCCACCAGCCCGGACCGGGACTTCGAGAATTTCAGGCACAAGGTTGCGGCCGGTGCAAACAGCGCCATCACGCAGTACTTCTACAATGCCGACGCCTACTTTCGCTTCGTCGAACGCTGCGAACAAGACGGCATCGGCATCCCGGTGGTACCCGGCATCATGCCCATCACGAATTTCCACCAGCTTGCGCGTTTCTCGGATGCCTGTGGCGCTGAAATCCCGCGCTGGATTCGCAAGCGCCTGGAAGGGTATGGCGAGGACCTGACTTCCATTCGCGCCTTTGGCGAGGAAGTCGTCACCGGACTGTGTGAGCGTCTGCTCGCGCACGGCGCACCGGGACTGCATTTTTATACCCTTAACCGAGCCGCGCCGGCACTCGCCGTCTGGAATAATCTCGGTCTGGATAGCAAATAGTTCGCCCCCATGCCCTGCATCACGCATTGATGCGCGGCATCCAGCGCGCAACAGCTGTTATACTCCCCCACTTGTTCTAATAATTCAGAAGGTAATATTCACGTGAACGTACTTACACAGGATGACCTGGCTGTCACCGCTGCGGCCACAGAAAAACTCGCGGAACTGATTGGCAATACCGAGGAAGATATCGAAGGCATTCGTGTCTACGCCTCCCCCGGCGGATGCAGCGGCATGAGCTTCGGCATGACATTCACAGACAAGGTAGAGGGCAATGACCTGGTTGCCGAACATGGCGACGTCAAGGTCATCGTCGACACCGAAACAATCGGACATTTGCGCGGCGCGGAAATTGATTTTGTAGACCGGGGTGACGGAAACCCTGCCTTTGTCTTCAACAATATTCCACAACCGGCCGGCAGTGGCTGCGGCACCTGCGGCTCCGCAGGCGGCGGCTGTAGCTAGACAGACATGAGTGATTCAGCCGGTTTATCCGGTTGAATCGCTCACCACGCTGACCACGGCCTGTGTCAACGCTGCCAGGTCCGCATCGCCAATAATAAATGGCGGCATCAGGTACACCAGCCTCCCGAAAGGGCGCACCCAGACCCCCCGATCGACGAACTGACGTTGCACGGCTTTCATATCAACCGGCGCATCCAGCTCGACCACGCCGATTGCACCCAGCGCCCTGACGTCACGCACATGCCCGAATGCCGCGCAGGGTTGCAGGCCCCGACGCAGACCGGCTTCAATTTCCTGTACGCGCTGCTGCCAGGGAGAATCCAGTAATAACTGCACGCTGGCCAGCGCGGTGGCACAGGCCAGCGGATTGGCCATGAAGGTCGGGCCGTGCATGAACACCCCCGGCGCCCCCTGGCTGATGGTGTCGGCAATCGCCGCCGTGGTCAGCGTGGCCGCCAGCGTCATATAGCCACCTGTCAGCGACTTGCCCAGGCACATGATGTCCGGTGCGATCCCGGCATGATCACAGGCAAATAATTCACCCGTACGCCCGAAGCCGGTCGCAATTTCGTCGGCAATCAGCAATACGTCATGGCGCTCGCACAACTCGCGCGCGCGGCGCAGATAATCGGCGGAATAGAAACGCATGCCACCGGCGCCCTGCACCACCGGTTCCAGGATCAGTGCTGCAAGCTCGTGTGCATGCGCCTGCAACACGCCTGCCAGCGGCTCGATGTCTGCATCGGTGCAGGGCTCTCCAAACGCACAGCCTGGCGCGTCGATGAACAGTTGCTGCGGCAACACACCCGAAAACAGCGCGTGCATGCCGGTCACGGGATCGCACACCGACATCGCCCCGAGGGTGTCGCCATGATAGCCATGTCGCAGCGTAACAAAGCGCACCTTGTCGTTACTGCCGCGTGCCTGCCAGTACTGGATGGCCATCTTCATGGCCACCTCGACCGACACGGAGCCCGAGTCGGAAAAGAACACTGCCTGTAATGGCTCCGGCGTGACTGACAGCAACAGTTCGGCCAGTTCCACCGCCGGCCGGTGAGTCAGGCCACCGAACATGACATGGGCCATACTTTTGAGTTGCTGCTCGAGGGCCGCATTCAGCACCGGGTGGTTATAGCCATGAATCGCGCACCACCATGAGGCCATGCCGTCAATCAGCTCACGGCCGTCGGCAAGCCTGATACGTACGCCTGACGCGGACTGCACATGAAAGACCGGCGTATCGGCACCTATCGCACTGTAGGGGTGCCAGACGTGCGCACGGTCCGCGGCCAGCCAGCGGTCTTCGGATTCAGGAATTATCTTGCTCATGAATGGCAGTCATTATCGGCAACATGGGTACAATAGTCACCAACCCTTGCCAGACATTGCTACAGTACTTCCATAACGACCCATACCGATACCCAGGACCATGCGCATCTCCCGCCTGTATACAGCCCACGCTCTCGTCCCGGGAGCATCCCTGACCATCGACGGGCAAACGGCCCACCAGGTCACGCATGTCCTGCGGTTGCGCAGCGGCGCTGCACTGCGCGTGTTCGATGGCGCGGGCAATGAACACCACGCCATACTGCAAGGCACTGGCCGCGACAGTATCGAGCTCACCGTCGGCGAACAGGTTTCAGCCAGCCCGGAGTCCGCACTGTCAGTCACCCTGGCGCAGGGCATTGCCCGACAAGATCGCATGGACCTGATCCTGCAAAAGGCGGTAGAACTGGGGGTAAATACAATCCAGCCACTGTGGATGCAACGCAGTCAGTCGCACCTGAAGGGGGAGCGCCTGGCCAGGCGTCGCCAGCACTGGCAGGGCGTGGTGATCAGCGCCTGCGAACAATGCGGCCGCGCCACGCTGCCGGTCGTGGAAGCGCCCGACAGCCTGGCAAACTGGATACACACACAGCCCGGGGCAGACTGCCAACTCATGCTGCAACCGGACAGCGCACACACACTGCCGGGGATAGCTGCACCTGCCGGCAACATCGTCCTGCTAGTCGGGCCGGAAGGTGGGCTGGAATCGGGTGAGCAGTCACTGGCCAGAACAGCCGGATTCAAAGGGATCCGCCTGGGTCAGCGCATCCTGCGCACCGAAACCGCCGGACTCGCGGCGCTTGCCGCGATGCAGACCCTGTGGGGGGATTTCAGATAAACAGTGGAGGGAATTCGCGGATGAGATCCGCTCCTACAATAGGATCCCAAATAAAAATCACGTCATCCCCGCGGAGGCGGGGACCCGGCCAGCAATACAACGCTGGCCTATCGCGCCTGCAAGGCGCTCCTACAGGACTTTCTTTTTACCGCAGGAGCGCCTTGCAGGCGCGATAGTCTATAACTCAGGCGGCTTCGCCGAGCTGCTCTTCCAGCTGTCCCTGCAAATATTCCAGGTCCGGGATCGAGGCCTCTTCGTTACCGATGTGTACCGTGCATTTCAGGGCCTCGCTCTGGCCTGCCTTGGCATCACTGGCCGTATCCGCACCAAACTGGATCAACCCCGGCAGACCAGCTGTCACGATGGCGTAGTGGCTCACCGGGCTGTCCGGTCGCACCGAGTTCACGATCATGAGGCGTGAAAACACCTGGTCGGAATCCACACTTATGCCACACATCGACTCAAGTGAAATCACCGCGATTTTCTTGCCTTGCCAGTTAACAGTACCCATCAACCATTCCGGTGTATCCGGCAGTGCTGTGGGCGTCCGGTAACTGCCGACTTCCGCGACCGCAACGTTCGGCATTAACAGGTTCATCTTGCGCATCGGGATCCACAAACTACGAACCTTATCCTGAGTATTCTCCATCACCTACCCCTCGTAGATTGTTGAATCATGCGCCAACCGCAAGTGGTTCGGCACCGATAATGTCATGTATTGAATCCAGCAGGTCGGCTTCCTGGAACGGCTTGCCGAGGTACTGGTTAACACCGATAGCCAGCGCGCGGTCACGGTGCTTGTCACCGGTACGCGAGGTAATCATGATGATCGGCACATCCCGCAACCGTTCATCGTTGCGCATATGCGTGGCAAGCTCGAAACCGTCCATGCGCGGCATTTCGATATCCAGCAGCATCATGTCCGGTATACGATCCTGCAACTGACCCATGGCATCGACGCCGTCTTTCGCCGTCAGCACCTGGTAACCATTACGTTCAAGCAGGCGTGTAGTGACCTTGCGCACGGTGATCGAGTCATCAACCACCATGACGACAGTGTGGTCATCCTGTTTCGGCTTCTCGATAGCGGCAGAATCCAGCACCTGTGCGTTCATACGCGAGGCGGCCACCATGTCGAGGATCAGCACCACGCTACCGTCACCCAGGATAGTGGCGCCGGAAATACCTTCAATGGTACTGAGCTGGGCGCCAACCGGCTTGATCACCACCTCGCGACTGCCATGCAGTGACTCGACCTGGAAACCAACGCGCTGATCACCCACGCGCATCAACAACACCGGCACCTGTTCACGGGTATTCTCCATATCCATCCGCCCGGTACCGAGCAAGCTGCCAAGGTGCTTGAGCTGGTAGTTGTTGTCGCCATATTCAAACGGCTGGCCCTCATTCTCGTAGCAGGCCTTCAGTGCGTCCGGGTAGACACGCACCACACCCTCGAGACTGGACAACGGCACGCAGAAGGTTTCCTCGCCGGCGGTCACCAGCAATGCCTGGTTGATGGCAAGGGTGTAGGGCAGGCGTACCGTAAACACGGTGCCTTCACCCATCTCGGAATCGATATGCAACGAGCCGCCAAGCTGCTTGACTTCGCTGTGCACGACATCCATGCCGACACCGCGTCCGGAGATCTGTGTGACCTCGGTGGCAGTACTGAAACCGGCCTGCAGCACAAACTGCATGATTTCGGAATCCGGCATCTTGCTGCCCTTGGGTATCAGGCCGCGTTCGATAGCACGCGCACGGATCCTCTTGATATCCATACCGGCACCGTCATCTTTAATACGCAGTACGATTTCCGGCCCTTCACGGTCAAAGTCGATAATGATGGTACCGTTTTCAGATTTTTTGACACGCTTGCGTTTTTCAGGTTTCTCGATGCCATGGGCAACGGCATTACGCAGCATGTGCTCCAGCGGCGCAATAATCCGCTCGACAACTGCGCGATCCATTTCTCCATCCGCACCTCTCAGTTCCAGCTCTACCTTCTTGTCCAGCTCGCGTGCTGACTGGCGCACGATGCGCTGCAGACGCGGGGCCAGCCCGGCAAACGGAACCATCCGGGTTCGAATCAGGCTTTCCTGCAGGTCAATACTGACGCGAGACTGCTGCAACAGCAGGGTTTCCGCATCACGCGTGGAGCTTTCCATGATTTCCTGCAGGCTGCGCAAGTCGCTGATACTCTCGCTCAGGGAACGTGACAGCTGCTGCTGCGTGGAATAACGATCCATCTCGAGCGGATCGAAGTCCTCGTTTCGGTCATCCGACTCCTGTTCGTAGCGATACAGGATCTGTGCTTCTGCTTCCATTTCCAGTTTACGCAGCTGTTCACGCAACCGGCTGATGGTCTGGTCCAGCTCGCCCAGGTTGAAGCGGTAATTACTGATCTGCTGTTCCAGGCGGGCGCGGTAGATATTGATTTCACCGGCGTTGTTAACCAGGTTGTCCAGCACATCGGACTGCACCCTGACCTGCTCGCGGCGATCACCTGAAGCACCGCCCTGTTGCGCGCCCTGTAACTGTACTTCCGTGCTGCGCGCAACAATTTCCGAGAATGCCGGCTGCAGCGGTCCTGCTTTCTTCCGTCTCGCGCCACGCTTGGCCCTGGCCGGCTTTGCTGTGGCGGCTGCGGCCTTACCCCTTGCAGCCCTCTTTTTGGCAGGCCGCTTCGTTTTAACCGGGGCCGCGGTTGCATGAGCCGCACTGGTATCGCCTTTCATAAACGCATCAAGGCGGGTCTCAAGATCAGCAGCTGCTTCGGTCTCCTGACGTGATTTGACCTTGTCCAGCATATCCGAGAGCCGGTCAAACGACTCATGGAGCAGGACAAACAGGTCTGGCGATATTTTAACTTCACCCTCACCCACCTTGGTGAGCAAGGATTCCACCGCATGGCCCAGATCGCCAATGGTCGTGATATCCACCATGCGCGCACCGCCCTTCAGGGTGTGCAGCATACGCTGGAACTCGGCCATCAATTCGGTGTTGTCCGGATCATCAGACCAGTTGCGCAGCACGGTTTCACCGCTGTCCATGATCTCGGAAGCCTCTTCCACGAAGATCTCGTAGAGTTCCTGGTCCTGGCTGGCATAGACATCTTCGGGCAGCTCTTGCTCCGTAATCTCTTCGGACGCAACCTCATCAGGTGTCTCCACCTCCAGCGCGACAACATTGTCCGCCTCTTCAGTAACCGTCCCGGCCTCCACGACCGGCGTATCAGCCGTCTCTGCTACCTGTTCTGCCAGGGTCGCGATACGTTCAAGCAGTGTCGCAACCAGCTGTTCGTCGTATGACGAGTCAGGTAACTGTTCCAGCTGACGGGACATCTCCTGTACTGCATCGCCCAGCACGGTAATGGCCTCTGGCGCAGCCGGCTGCCCCTCGTGGTAACGCGGACCAAAATATTCATACAGCGGCTCCACCAGACTGCGGATACCGGGCACATCAACCAGTTCGGTGATACCTGCCAGGGTATGCATTGAGCGGAACATCGGTTCCGTCACCTCGCACTCACCCGGTTCACCGGCAACACATCCGGCCAGTGACTGCAGGTGTTCGCCGCACTCTTTGATAAACGTCTCCATAAGCGACGGAGACTCTGTGGCAGCTTCCGCCGGCTCGTCAGCCACTTCATCAACGGCAATCACATCGACAACATCAACACTGTCAGGGATAGTCTGCTCAACAGACTCGCAGGCCACCAGGCGCGACATGATCTGTTCGATATTTACTGCAGGCTCACTGCCATCCCGCAACTGTTTCAATAACTGATCAACGGCTTCCGGCACCACGGCAAGGGCCTCGAACAATGCGTTGTCCGCCTGTATGGTGCCTTCCAGCAGTTTGTTGAACGTCATTTCAACGATCCATGCAAACTCACCCAGTACCATTGCGCCGGCCATACGACCACTGCCCTTGAGGGTGTGGAAACTCCTGCGCACCGTACCCAGAACGTCCATATCAGCAGGTTCAGCGACCCACCTGGGCAGTGCCTCCACAATAACCTGCAGTGCCTCTGCAGCCTCTTCCTGGAAAATCTCGACGATTTCCGGATCAGCCTCATCCGACAGTACCGGCAGGTCACGTATGAACGACCCGGCAGACTCTGGCTGCGTTGTTGCAACCGTTTCAGTAGCGCTATCAGCCTGCCCGTCGGCAGAGACATCTGCTTCATCACCAGCGCTGCTGTTACTGACAACCTCGGTCTCTACAAGCTCGCCGGTGCTGAATTTGAATGCCTGCACGGCCATCAGGTCCGCCGCCTCGCCCGGATTGACCGAGTTGTCAGTGACCTGGGCAACCAGCTGGTGCAGCATGCCGGTCGATCCGGCAACGAGATCACGCAAACCCTGCCCGGCAGGTACGGTGTTCTCGATGACATTATTGAGCAGGTTCTCGAATGCCCAGGCAAACTCACCGGTGGCGAGTGCGCCGATCATGCGGCCACTACCCTTGATGGTATGAAATCCACGCCGGATCTCGCCCAGCAGCTCCGCATCATCTGGCTTATCGCACCAGGCGGGTATCGAGCCTGCGAACAGCTCCAGTACCTCACCGGCTTCTTCAACAAAGATTTCGACGATCTCTTGATCCGCATCCTCACCGAGGACCTGCAATCCGGAAATCGGTGTGGATTCACCGTCTTCCTGTGGCGGGGCCACAGCAACAGCAACCGGTTCCGCTTCTGCCTCCACGACGGCCGGCTCTGTCACAATGGAGAGCTCTGCTTCAGATTCCGCCGGCGGTTCCGTCGCCACCGACAGTTCCACTTCTGTTTCCGTTTCCACAGCCGGTTCCCCGGCAAATTCATTGGCATAGCCCAGCTTGCCCAGGCTCTCCTCTGCCACCTCGATGGCACGATCTCCATAACTCTGGTTCTCACCCAGCTGTTCAACGCAATATTCAATACTGCAAATCGCATCTGCGAAACTGTCCAGCTCGCCCTCACTTAATGTGCGGTGCTCAGCCAGCAACTCGTGGGCGATGAATTGCTTGGTCTGGCTTGCGGCACCGGAGAGCCGCTCTTCGCCGATCAGCTCCAGTCCACCACAAATCTTGTGTAACTGCGTGGGCACATCACCAAGAAAATTAAATTCACCTGATGACTGCAGAAATTCATTAATCGATTCCTTGGCAGCCGACATGTCTGCGATAACCGCTGCAAGAACCGCGTCCTGTCCCTGGCGGAACACTGCCTCGCTCTCATCAACACCGCCCGCATTCGCGCCATGCTGTGTGATGCCGGAAAGCGCATCCTCAACCATGACCAGCGCATTGGCGACAGTGCTGAAATCAACCCCGGAAATATCCTGCTGCTCATTCAGTACACCACGTATAAACTGTTCCTGTTCGGCAACCACGCTGCCTACATGTTCCAGGCCAATCATGCCCAGCGTGCTGCCAAGCGTACGCAACTGGTCGGCGACTGACGCCAGGGAATCCGGTGTGGAAGTAGAATTCTGAAAACAGGCATCCAGGTCGTTCTTGATGCGATCGACTTCCTCACGCGCCGTTGTTGAGACAGTCTGTAACAACTCATCTCCAAGCTCGCCGCCCTGGTCATTCGATTCAGTCTCAGTCAATCCTTCCAGGCCATAGACTGAGCGGATAGCGTTAATACGTTCGGAATCTGTCTCGACACGCACCAGCTGGAACAGCAGATTTTTCATAAAATCATCGGTCAGCGGATCGGAAAATACCGACTCGCCTTTTTCCAGCAATCGCTTGATATGCCTGTCCAGTTGCCCAAACAGGCGCTTGGTCTCTTCCGTTTCCTCCAGTACACCGTCACGCACGAGTTCCGCAACGCCGGCACCGACCCACCACAGGCGTACCACGGGTTCACAGCAGGCCATTTTCTGCAGGTCTTCAAGCACTCCCAGCAGTGCCTGCATACCCTGGTTGTCATCACCGCCACGGTACCATTCCAGCAAACCGGCCTGGAACCGTACACGTGCATCACGTACCCGGTCAGCAAGCCCCTTATCATCATGTTCTGCACGCACATCAAACACTTCAGCCGGTACACGGCTGGACAGGTCTGGCGAGAATACGTCACCTTCCGAGAGTGGCTGCAGACCGCGGCCGGCACGCAGACTGTTAACAAGAGGAAACATTGCCGTTGGCGTGTCCGCTTTACCGGTATGCAGACTGGACAGATACTGTGGCAATTCGAGGAAGCCCTGCATCAACAGTTCCAGGACCGTGTCCCTTTCCTCTATGGAATCCAGCATCAGGTCGGCAATCGTTTCTTCCATCTCGCCAGCGAGCATGTCCGCGCCCTTGAGATTGACCATCTGCAACGGTCCGCGCACCTGGTGCAGCTGTGCGCTACAGTCCTGTAACAGTTCCTTGCGCTCATCACCTTCCGCGAACGCCTCAAGGCCCTGGCGCGCCTTGTTCAGCGCCTCGCCAAGCTCTTTGCGGACCCATCCCAGGGCATTGTAGTCTATTGCTTCACGCATAATTGTTCCTTGCTACCACATTCAGTGTCTGTTCATAACTGCCAACCGGCGGCATTTGTAAAATGCACTGCCTCCCCGGAACAACAGCAGGATAGAAACCTGAATATCCCGTTGTCAGCCTGTAACGCCTTACTGCGGCAGTTTGAAACCGGTAACGGATGTATCCAGGTCCTGCGACATACGTGACAGGTTGCCAATAGACCGCGAGGTCTGCTCGGCACCGGCCGTGGCCTGCGTGGTCAGCTCCTGAATGTCATTCATGGTTTCGGTCAGTTCCGATGCAACATTTGCCTGCTGGAGTGCCTCACCGGACATCCCCTTAATCAGTTCAGCAAGCTGATCCGAAACAGTCTCGATCTCTTCCAGTGCGCCGCCGGCATCTTCAGCCAGCTGGGCACCCGTGACCACACCAGAGGTACTCTTCTCCATCGAGATAACCGCCTCGTTGGTGTCGGCCTGAATGGTTTTCACCAGAGCTTCAATCTGCCGGGTAGCATTTGCGGAACGTTCTGCAAGTCGCTGCACTTCGTCGGCAACCACCGCGAAACCACGTCCGGCCTCACCGGCCATGGCCGCCTGGATCGATGCGTTCAGGGCGAGAATGTTGGTCTGCTCGGCAATGTCGTTAATGAGCTCAACGATATCGCCAATTTCCTGCGAGCTTTCACCAAGTCGCTTGATTCGTTTCGACGTCTCCTGGATGTGCTCGCGAATCGTATCCATACCGGACATGGTGCGTTTCACTGCATCGCCGCCCTTCTTAGCGATTTCCACCGACCGCATGGCAACCTTTGATGACTCGTTTGCGTTGTTGGACACCTCGCCCATGGACTCGGACATCTCGGTAATTGAAGTACTGGCCTGGGTGATATCCTCGAACTGCTTCTTGCTGGCGGTAGCCAGCTGGCCAGCGATTTCCTCGGTTTCCTGCACCGATCCGGACAGCTGTGTAGAGGTATCGTTAATGGTTTTCACCAGGTCACGTAGCGAGCCGACCGTGACGTTGATGGAGTCAGCGATAGCACCGGTAAAGTCCTCGGTCACGGTCGCCTTGACTGTCAGGTCACCAATAGCCAGGTCGCCCATTTCATCCAGCAAGCGCATGATTGCTTCCTGGTTCTCTGCATTTTCCTCTTCCACGATGCGACTGCGCTGACGCTGGCTGCGGAATGCCTCAAAGCCCATAAAGAACAGCACGAACAGTGCAATGGCGCCCAGGGAGTAGGCCAGCTCATTGTTGATGAAACGACCATCGCGGGAGGAGACCAGCACACCCTGCAAGGCATGTGCAGCGTTATACAGAGTCTCACTCTGTCCACTGATGTCTGCTGCCGCGGTCTGAATCGTGACCAGCTCTTCGGAGTTATCAACAATCGAACCGGCGTTGTCACTAATACGGGAGAACAGCAGTGCAATCTTCTGAACCTTGGACTGCAAGGTCTTGCCCTTCAGCTGCTGTATGCCACCGGTACCGCGCATGAAACCGTCCAGAACGCGACCGAATTCCCTGGTGTCTGCCGCAAACAGCAGTGCAGATGACTCGGTGCCCTTACCGGTCATAACACCGTTCAGACTGTTCACGATGCGCTGACTGAGTACCATCTGGCGACTGGCAAGACGCACCTGGCTGGCGCTTGCGCCATTCTTAACCAGGGTATTTACGATGTCCTGGGTATGCTCCATCAACTGCGGCATAACCTCGTTCACCACGGTGGTGGACTCGGCCATTGCCACGATCAGGAACTGGCCATCAAGCACGGAATCAATGTTGTTCCGGAAACCACCCCAGCGCTTGTCCAGGCTGGCCAGGGCCATGCCCTCTGCCGTTCCGTTCTCGCTGCCAGCGTCACCGAAGTCAGCCGTCTGCTTTTTGATGATCTCGGAGAACCGGTTCTTGGAACTCTCCATACTGGCAAACGCATCGGTATCACCGGTCGTCGCAGCCAGTGCATACTTGGCCAACTTCTGTGACAGCACCAGCTGCTCACTCACATCGGTAAGACGCGCCTGGTCAGTCCCGGCCTGGTTACCCACGTGAACGAAGGTCCAGGCCATGGCTGCCACGGAGCCCAGCATCAAGAACATCAATGCCTTCATCCGGCTACTGCCTCCCAATTTACCTACATTAAACATCTTTTTCATGGTCCATCTCCCGACCGGTTAGTCCACCTGGCAAAGTTGTATAAAAAAACTGCTTCGTTAATCCAAACCTGTTACACGGCCGCCTGCAGGAACTGTGGTGTTTCAGCCATCTCATGCAGGCTGAATATGCTCCACACCACGTCATCACGGCGGAATCCATTCTGTATATATGGCTCAAAAGCCTCATTCACACCCGGCAGATCCCCGGTATATTCATCATCAGTGAAATGTTTCTGTCCGAGCACCTCATCCACAATCAGTCCTGTGTAGAGACCCTTGTGATCGACCACCAGCACGCGTGATCGCGGCGTAATAGTTGCTGCGGCGCCGTTAAGAAAGCTGCTCATGTCAACGACCGGAAGCAGGTTGCCGCGTACATTGGCAATGCCGCGCACCCAGGGCCTGGTCAGCGGTACGCTGGAGAGTTCCGGGTATTCAAGAATCTCGACCACCTCGCCCAGCTGCGACACAAGATAGGTATCCCCGATACGAAAGGTAATTCCGGACCACTCGGCGCTGTTCCCGGCCTTGCGGGGCGCACCGGTCGCAGACCCGCGGCAGAGATCCTCGATTTCCTGCAGGATTGCTACCGGATTCAATGCTTTTCTTCTGGCCATGGCAGTTACGCAGCAAGCGCCTCGTTAATCAGGGTCAACAGCGTGCTTTCCTTGACCGGCTTGATCACATAATCCTTGGCGCCCTGGCGCATGCCCCAGACACGGTCAACCTTCTGGTCCTTGCGCGTCACGATAATCACAGGGATCCCGGCGGTCTCCGGATCGGAGGTCAGCTCACGCGTGGCCTGGAAACCGTTCAGCCCCGGCATCACCACATCCATAAGAATCAGATCGGGTTTCTCACGGCGCGCGACATCTATCCCTTCCTTCGCGTCAGTGGCATGCACCGTCTCGTATCCATTCTTATCGAGAATCGTCCTCAGCGCCTGCGCGTCGGTCGGCGAGTCATCAACAATCATTATTCGTGCCATAGGTATTGCCCCTTGGGGTTAGTCCGCTTTGTTGCAGAGTTGGTTAATAACAGCCAGCAATTCATCACGAGTAAACGGCTTGGTAATATAGTTGTCTGAACCCACCACGCGCCCGCGTGCACGGTCAAACAGACCATCCTTGCTGGACAGCATCACAACCGGCGTATGACGGAAAACACGGTGATGCTTGATCAGTGCACAGGTCTGATAGCCATCGAGCCGTGGCATCATGACATCGAGGAAAATGAGATCGGGCTTGTTGTCGGCCACCATACTGAGAGCCTCAAAACCATCGGTTGCCACGATGACCTCATAACCTTCCTTGCGCAGTAGCGTTTCAGCCGTACGACGGATGGTCTTGCTATCATCTATCACCATGATGGTGATGCCCTTGGCGCCGTCAGCCCCCGGAGTGGTGGCTGCCTCGTCACTACCGGTTTCGTTAACTTCACCGGCCGGTACACTGCTTTGCATGATATCCCCTATGTATATGTTATAAATGACATTATTAGGTTTTCACCTGGCAGCTATCGCGGCTAGCAAGCGACCCCCTGTCATACAGTCCTGCCCAAACAGACGAATTAACTTAGTATTGGCTTTCCTGTACATCGCTCTATCGTCAAACTGGCCGCAAACTTTACAAAGCCGGACAAATTAGCCGGTGCGCTCCAACAGGGGCATGGAAATGACTCATATGAACATCAAACTGGGTGTGGTCATGGACCCGATCGGGTCCATTAACTATAAAAAGGACAGCACGCTGGCCATGCTGCTGGCGGCACAGCAACGCGGCTGCGAGCTCTACCACATGGAGCAGTCGGACCTGTTCCTGGCGGACGGTGACTGTCACGCGCGCATGTCCCGCCTCGAGGTGCGCACAGACCCGCATGACTGGTACAGCCTGGCGGAGCCGGTGACGGCACCGCTGCAGGAACTGGACGTGGTACTGATGCGCAAGGACCCGCCGGTTGACCTGGAATTTCTCTATACCACCTTCCTGCTGGAGCGTGCCGAGGCGAACGGCGTACTGGTGGTGAACCGCCCCGCCGCAATCCGCAATGCCAACGAGAAACTCTACATCGCCTGGTTTGCACAGTGCTGCGCGCCGATGTGTGTGAGTCGCGACCGCCAGCGACTCAGGGCCTTCCTGCAGGAACACGGCGACATCGTGGTAAAACCGCTGCACGGCATGGGTGGTGAATCGGTATTTCGAGTCCGCCACGATGACCCCAACCTGGGGGTTATCCTGGAAACCATCACCGATAACGGCCGCCAGAGCGCAATGGCACAACGCTATATCCCGGAAATCGCCCGGGGCGACAAACGTATCCTGATGATCGATGGTGAACCGTTCCCGCATGCCCTGGCACGCATCCCGGCGGCCGGCGAGAACCGCGGCAACCTCGCGGCGGGCGGTACTGGCCAGGGCGTGGAGCTCAGTGAGCGCGACCGCTGGATCTGTACCCAGGTCGGCCCCACACTGCGCGAACGGGGACTGCTGTTTGTCGGTCTGGATGTGATCGGTGACTACCTGACCGAGATCAACGTCACCAGCCCGACCTGTATCCGCGAGCTCGACGCACAGTACGGCAGCGATATCGCCGGGCAACTAATGGAAGCCATCGCAGGCAAGCTGGAAACCGCGTGATACACCGGCTGTGCCTGCTGCTGGTGCTGCCGCTTGCCCTGCTTTCCGCCTGTGACAACACAGCAGAACCGGTATTCCACGACCAGTACCTGGCCTTTGGTACCCTGATCGAGGTTACCTTCTACGGCGTGGAGCACGCCTACGCCGAAACGGTCAGCACGGAAATCGAGCTACAATTCATGACCTGGCACCACGACTGGCATCCGTGGGAACCCGGCCCGCTGACAGAGACCAATACCCGGCTTGCCACGCTGCAACCCTTCACGCCGGAGCCCGCACTGTTGCCGCTGCTGGCCGAAGCCAACCGCCTGTCCCGGCTCAGTAATCACCTGTTCAACCCGACCATCGGAAAACTGATTGCAGTGTGGGGATTCCAGGGCAACCCGTTGCCGGAAGGCGCCTATCCAGACCCGGCGACGATCGAGCAGTGGCTGGCGCAGGCGCCGACGGTCGATGATGTCAGTATCCAGGGTACGCAAATTGTCAGCCGCAACCCGCAGCTCGCCTACGACCTGGGCGCCTTTGCCAAGGGTTATGCGATTGACCAACTGATCGATCACCTGCGCAAGCGCGGCATTCACAACGCCATCGTCAACACCGGCGGCGACCTGCGCGCCATTGGAACACGTGGTGAACGGGCCTGGAACATCGGCATTCGCCACCCGCGCAGGGAAGGCATTCTGGCACGCATTAAAACATCGGGCGATACCAGCGTATTCACCTCGGGTGACTACGAGCGCCTGTTCGAGGTAGATGGCAAGCGCTTCCACCACATCCTCGACCCGCGCACCGGCTACCCGGCGACCGGCACCAGCGCCGTTACCGTGGTGCATGAAAATGCCGCCACGGCAGACGCCGCGGCCACTGCCCTGTTTGTTGCCGGCACCGACGACTGGCAGGCAATCGCGCGGCGTATGGGGATTGATCGGGTCATGCGGGTGGACAGTGCAGGGGTGATTCATATGACGCCCGCGATGCAGGCGATTACCGAACTCAACGAAGATATCAATGCCGAGGTGCGCATTACTCACTGAGGCGCCATGCGCCGACTCACGCCGCCCGGGAATTCCGACCACCAGGTCGGCACCCTGCTGACACGCTGCCACCGGGATTCAGGCCAGACTATAGACCCGGTAATCGACTCCTCCAGGACTCACCCATGCGCCATGCACCCGTAATCCTCGCCAGCCTGATCTGGGGCAGCCTGCTGGCCGGGCTGCATCCGGGACGCACGGCACGGGCGGATACGGTGTGGCAATGGACGGATGCCCGGGGCCAGACCCACTTCAGCGACACCCCGCCCGTGGAGACCGCCCGGCCGGGCCGGCAAATAAGGTTTGCAGACCAGGCCACCGGGGCAGCCAGCGGGCTGAGGCCGGGGGAACAAGAGGCCCTGCACAGGATGGAGCGCCGCCGGGCACGTCAGCAACAGCGGGCACTGGACATGCGCCAGCGCAATGATCATGCCGTGGCCGCGCACCGGGCCAGCTGCCGCGCAAACCGTGACAAGCTGCGCAGCACACGCGATCGCGAACAGCGCAAACTATCTATCAGCTACCTGAGCAAGCACTGCTGGTAGCCGGAATGGCCATCTCGATACAATCGGCAGGTAGCGGCTCCAGCCAGGGAACGGTTTGACGCTATACTTGTCAATGCCGAGTACAACCCGGAACCTGCATGTCAATCGCCGAAACACAATCGCTGAACGAGACCTCCGTCACCACGACGGACCGCTTTGCGCTGACCCTGTTCCTCGCCGTGGCCATGCACGCCATGATCATCCTTGGCATCACCTTCGCCCTGTACGATGACCCGGCACCGGAAAATGTCCTGCCGACTCTCGACATCACTGTCTCCAATCGCAAGACCGAGACACCGGAAGAGGCCGAGTACCTCGCCCAGACCAGCCAGGATGGCGGTGGTAACACCACCGAGAAGGTCAAGCCGGAGCTGGCCGTACCGGAACAGGCCCCGTCAGTGCAGCAACAACAGCCCGAGGCCGCGCCCACCCAGGTGGTTACGGCCAGCAACGACGACATCAAGGTGCGCCAGCAGGAGCTCAGCAACCCGGAGACGGAAACACCGGACATCACCGCGGCCAAACTGATCGAACGCAGCATGGAAATGGTCAACCTGAGCGAGCAACTGAGTGAAACCATGCAGGCCTATGCCAAGCGACCCAAGCAGATTTTCGTCTCGGCCCGCACCCAGGAATTCAAGTACGCCAATTACATGAGCGAATGGGTCAAGAAGGTCGAGCGGGTGGGGAACCTGAATTACCCGGACGAGGCACGCCGGGCCGGTATATCGGGCAAGCTGATGATGGACGTTGCGCTGAATGCCGACGGCACGGTGCGTGATATCAGGATACTGCGCCCCTCCGGCCACCCGGTCATCGACGCGGCAGCGACCCGGATCGTCGAGCTGGCATCGCCATTCCCGCCGTTTCCGCCGGAAATCCTCAAGGATGCGGACATCCTGCATATCACACGCACCTGGGAGTTTTCTACCAACCAGCTCTCCAGCCGCTAGCGTGTAGGAAAACACCGCATATCCACTGTGAAGGCTTGAATGCGGCGGGACATCGCCTGATACTGGTCGTATGACTTATCCCGGCTCACTCAGCAACCACTTCCTGATCGCCATGCCGACGCTGGAAGACCCGAATTTTCACCACACCACCACGTATATCTGCGAACATGACGAGAACGGTGCGCTCGGGGTGGTCATCAATCGTCCACTTGAGCTGCAGCTGGGGGAAGTCCTGCTGCACATGGATATCCGGACCGACGACGTCGAGATCGCCTCGCAACCCGTCTACATGGGTGGGCCGGTACAGAGTGACCGCGGCTTCGTGCTGCACAAGCCATCCGGCGACTGGGAGGCAACACTCAAGGTCACCGATGAGATCGGCATCACCTCCTCGCGCGATATCCTTGCCGCCATTGCCGCGGGCAAGGGCCCGGAACATGCCATCATCACGCTCGGTTACGCCGGCTGGGGCGCAGGGCAACTGGAACAGGAGATGGCCAACAACGCCTGGTTAAGCGGGCCGGCCAGTACGGATATCGTGTTTAACACGCCCACCGAGCGCCGCTGGCTGGCCGCGGCCGAACTGATCGGGGTTGACCTGCACCTGCTGTCCAGTGACGTGGGGCATGCCTGAGTGACCACCGCACCCGCGAGGCCGGACCACTAATCTTGCAGACATTACTCGGGTTTGATTTCGGCAAGCGGCGTATCGGCATTGCCGTAGGGCAGGGAGTTACCGGCACCGCCAGCGCGCTGTGCACCATTAGCTCCCGTCACGGCGCGCCTGACTGGGATCGCATCTCTGCACTGATCGAGGAATGGCGCCCGCAGTCGCTGGTGGTCGGGCTGCCACGCCACGCGGACAGCAGCGACTCGGACATGACACGGGCAGCACGTGAGTTTGCACAACAACTGGAAGCACGCTACCGTTTGCCGGTAACCACAATGGATGAACGACTCAGCTCGCACGCCGCAGCCGAATTGCAGCGCGAGAGTACCGGCAGCGTAAATACCGGCATCGATGCCATCGCGGCCCAGATTATCCTGCAGGACTGGCTGGACACGAACAATCAATGAGCAACCTTGACAATATCCCGGCCATGCTTGACGCCATGGCCACACAACTGGACGAGCTGATTTCACGCAATGACCTGGATAACCCGGTCATGGTCGGCATTCACAGCGGCGGCGTATGGGTCGCCGAACAACTCTACCAGCGCCTGTCGATCAACGATCCACTCGGCAGCCTCGACATCTCGTTCTACCGCGATGACTTTACCCGCATCGGCATCAACCCGGTGGTACAAACATCGGAATTACCGTTCGGTATCGATGGCCGGCATATCCTGCTGGTGGACGACGTACTGCATACCGGGCGCACCATTCGCGCTGCCCTGAACGAACTGTTTGATTACGGACGGCCAGCATCGATTCACCTTGCCGTACTGATCGAGCGCAGCGGGCGCGAACTACCCATTGAGGCGAATGTCGTCGGACAGCGTGTCGAACTGCAGCCCGGCGAACATATCAAGCTGTCGGGACCGGACCCGCTCAGGCTGGAAATCAAGCGCGACACATGAAAGCAAACGACCCGCAAATCGACGACCAGGGACGGCTGCGCCACTTCCTTACCATCAGCGGTCTGAATCAACAGCTGTTGACCGAGATCCTGGATACAGCCGAGTCGTTTGCAGGCGTTACCGAACAAACCGTCAAGAAAGTCCCCTTGCTACGCGGCAAGACTATCGTCAACCTGTTCTTCGAGGCCAGCACCCGCACCCGCACCACCTTTGAGCTGGCTGCCAAGCGCCTGTCTGCCGACGTACTGAACATCAATATCACCCAGTCCAGCGCCGCCAAGGGGGAAACCCTGCTGGACACACTGCGAAACATCGAGGCCATGCACGTCGACATGTTCATCGTGCGCCATGCCGACAGCGGCGCTGCGCATTTCATTGCCAGCAATGTTGCGCCGCATACCAGCGTCATCAACGCCGGCGACGGCAGGCATTCTCACCCGACCCAGGCCATGCTGGACATGTTCACCATCCGGCGCACCAAGGGTCCCGATTTCGGACGACTGCGTGTCGCCATCGTGGGTGATGTAATGCACTCACGCGTGGCGCGCTCGCAGATCCACGCACTCAACGTGCTGAATACCGGTGAAGTACGCATCGTGGCGCCAAAAACCCTGATCCCTGCCTATGCGGAATCACTGGGAACACGCATTTTTCATGACCTGCGCACCGGCATCCAGGATGCTGACGTTATCATCATGCTGCGCCTGCAGCATGAACGCATGAAGGGCGCGTTGCTGCCAAGCGAACACGAATACTACGAACTGTTCGGGCTGACCGAGAAAAAACTCGCCAGCGCCAACCCGGATGCAATCGTAATGCACCCTGGCCCGATCAACCGTGGCGTCGAGATGGATTCCGAGGTAGCCGACGGGCCGCGCTCAGTGATCCTGCAGCAGGTATCGCACGGCATCGCGGTGCGCATGGCCATCATGTCCATGGCCATGCGCAGCCAGCAGGACGGGGGTGAATAACATGGCGGCCGCAACGCGCAAACAGCTCAACATCCACATTCATGGCGGACGCGTCATCGACCCGGCCAATGAACTGGATGCAGTCACCGACGTTTACATCGAGAAGGGCAAGATCATTGCGCTTGGCAATGCGCCGGATGGTTTCAGTGCAGAGGTGGAGATCAATGCCATCGGCAACGTGGTCTGCCCGGGACTGGTCGACCTGGCCGCGCGTGCACGCGAACCGGGCGCAGAACACAAGGCAACCATTGCATCGGAAACGCGCGCTGCCGCCAGCGGGGGCATCACCACGCTGTGCTGCCCGCCGGATACCGACCCGGTGATCGACACACCCGCCGTGGCCGAACTGATCCGCCTGCGTGCCGCTGATGCCGGCAAGGCACACATAGTAACGCTGGGCGCACTGACGCGCGGCCTTAACGGCGAACACCTGAGCGAAATGGCCGCACTGCGCAAGGCAGGTTGTGTCGGCGTCAGCAACGTGCAGCGTCCAATGACAAACGCGCTGGTGCTGCGCCGTGCACTGGAATACGCGGCCACCTTCGACCTCACGGTTTTTCTGCATGCCAACGACCACTGGCTGGCCAACGAAGGGTGTGCACATGAAGGCCGCGTGGCAACACGCAACGGTCTGCCCGGCATCCCGGCGGCGGCCGAGACCGCGGCGGTGGCGCACCTGCTGGCACTGATTGAGCAGATCGGGGTGCGTGCACATTTCTGCCGCCTGACCACCGGGCGTGCTGCACGCATGATTGCACGCGCACGCTTTGATGGCGTGCCGGTCACCGCCGATGTAGCCATTCCGTACCTGTACCTGACTGAGAACGATGTCAGCGACTTCGACAGCCAGTGCCACGTGATACCACCACTGCGCAGGGTGGAAGACCGCCAGCAACTGCGTGCTGCATTACAAAATGGCACGATCCAGGCGATCTGTTCTGACCACCAGCCACACGAACCGGATGCCAAGATGGGACCCTTCCCGTCAACCGAACCCGGCATCTCGGGCCTGGACACCCTGCTTCCGCTCAGCCTGCGGCTGGTTGATGAAAAGATCCTGGAACTGCCGGAGCTGATTCGCCGACTGACCGTGGAACCGGCAAAAATACTCGGCCTGCCCTGCGGCACGCTGAGCATTGGCAGCGCCGCGGACATCTGCGTGTTTGATCCCGAACAGACCTGGCTACTGGATGCGAAGACCCTGTGCAGCCGGGGCCACAACACCCCGTTCTCTGGCTGGGAAATGCAGGGCCGGGTTACGCATACCCTGCTCGACGGTCGACGGGTGCATACCCTGGGCACCTGACGGCCACACCCATCGCGCATGAGATGCGCTCCTACGACAATCAGACCCACCTGTAGGAGCGGATCTCATCCGCGATTCATCTCTCCCGTCGTGCCAGTCGGTAACTCACCTGGCCAGCCTGTTTCTCCCGGTACCACGTCCAGTTCTCCGGCAGTGCGAGTTCCATTCCCCTTTCCGCCTCAAGGTAGACCCAGGCAGCATCCGCCAGCCAGCCGTTTTGCTCCAGCCGTTCGATGCAGGCCTGCAGCAGGCCCTGCCGAAACGGCGGATCGAGAAACACGACATCGAATGGCTGTGCATCCTGTAACAACCAGCCAGCCACCTCGGCCTCGACTACTTCCACGTGTTCAGCCTGCAGCCGGGTGACCTGCTCGCGCAGGGTCTGCACGACTGCGTGCTGTTGTTCGACCAGCACACAGCGTGCCGCACCGCGCGAGGCCGCCTCCAGCCCCAGCGCACCGCTGCCGGCAAACAGGTCCAGGCAGTGCGCGTCGGGAATCACCGCCGCCAACCAGTTAAACAGTGTCTCGCGCACCCGGTTCGGGGTCGGGCGCAAGCCCGGCACCGGCGCAAACGCCAGCTTGCGGCCACGCCAGGCGCCGCCGATGATACGCAGCTGGTTGGGTGCTTGAGGTTTCATGCACCGGAATGATCCGCGCCTGGCGGCAGCCCGTCAAACCCCTGGTAACCCTGCCCGGCAACAACCATCTACACCGGTAGGAGCGCCTTGCAGGCGCGATTCAATTATAGAGATAGATTTGTTCGCGCCTGCAAGGCGCTCCTACGCCAATAGTTACAGCAGCAGAAACAACCGCCGGATCAACACTTGCGTCGCGCCACGCCGACCAGCCCGGCGATACCGGACAGGAACAGCACCAGTGCCGGCGGAACCGGCACGGCACTGGCCGGCACAATGCCCGGCGTCGGCACACTCAGTCCGAGAAAATCCACGACATTGTTGTCGGTGTCCAGCAAACTGGCGCGTGCCAGGCTCCAGCCATTGTCAACATCGGGCGCCGCACTGCCCTCGCCGGCAAAGACAGCACTGGTGAAATCACCGTATCCCAGCGCATCCAGGATACCGCCACTGTCGCGCAACACTACGGAGTCCGGTCCATTCTGGAAATCCACGTTCGCCACCAGATCGAAACCACTGACCAGGGTGCTACCGTCGCCACTGTCATCTCCGATCACGAACACACCGTCATTCCCGATCGTGCCGGTCAGGGCAACTGTAAGATAAGCACTGCCATCGGTACCGTTGATACCATCCAGGAATAAACCGTCCAGCAGCGTGCCCGGCGTGCCGTACAGTTCGACAAACACCTGGCCATTGTCCTGGCCAACCGCATCGTAAAACACCTCGGAAATAATGGTCTGTGCGGCAACGGGTGTCAGCGGTGCAATGGCAGCCGCCGCCAGTACCGACTGTGCAAAACGCAGGCGACAATTTTTTTTAAATGACATCGTATCCTCCATGATTTGTCAGGTTCTGGCGCGACCATGCGCCGACGTGCCTTCCCTCGGCACGTAAACAGAACAGGCATCCCTGCCCAGGCCCGTTGCCGGGTGTCCTGTGCTACAGAATACGCAGTCGAAGTCCCGGGACAGCCGGGATAACGCAACACGCCCCGTCAGTGGTCACTGACAGGGCGTGTACGAAAGAGGATCAGGAAAAGAAAATTCGCAAGCAGCGTCAGCTTTCACCGCCGACGATCACCGTCGACAGGGTGTCTGGCAATACGCGTCGCTGGAAGGCATCGACAACCTGCTCACGGGTAACCGCCATAACCCGGCCGTTGAATGTATCCAGGTAGTCCAGTGGCAGGTCATAGAACCCGATCACCACCAGGTAATCGAGAATCTTGGAATTACTGTCGATGCGCAGCGCAAAACCGCCGGTGATATTCTTCTTGGCAGCCACCAGCTCCGCATCGGTCGGACCCTCGGCGACATAGGTCTTCAGGGTATCGCGCATGACGGCAAGCGCCTCGTCGACCTGGTCATTGCGCGTCTGCAACGACAGCAGGTACGGACCGTTCTGCGCCATCGGGCTGAAATAACTGCTCACGCTGTAGGACAACCCGCGCTGTTCGCGGATTTCCTCGTTCAGGCGCGATACCAGTCCGCCACCCCCCAGCACGTGGTTACCGACATAGAGGGTAAAGTAGTCGGGGTCACCGCGACGCATGCCCGGCGCCCCCATGCGCACGTGTGTTTGCGCGGACGGGTGAAAGATGCGCTTCTCCTGTGCCTCTTTCAGCGACACCGGTGCCGGCAGGGCCTCCGCCTGCCTGCCCTCCGGCAGCTGTGCCGCCAGCTTACCTGCCAACTGCTCGGCCGCCTTGCGATCGAGATCGCCGACAATGGCGATCACGGCATTACGGGCGGCATAGTAGCGCTGATGAAACGCCCTGACCTGTTCCAGCTTGATGGCCTTGAGACTGTCCTCGGTACCGGAAGGCCGCTCGGCATAGGGATGCGAGCCATACAGGGAAAGGAACCAGGCATGCTGGGCCACCGCCGAGGGGGATTGTTCGCTGCTTCGAATGGCAACAAGGGTGCGATCCCGTTCACGCTCGAAATCCGCCTTGTTGAAATCCGGCTTGCCCAGCACATTACCCATGATTGCCAGTGCCGGCTGCAGGTAATCCGAACCGCTCAGACTGCGCAGGGTAACCCAGGCCATGTCGCGTGCGGAGCCAGTCGACAGCTCTGCACCCAGCTCCTCGATACGGGTCGCCAGCGCATCGGCACTCAGCCCGGCCGCGCCGCTATCGAGCAGGGTGCTGGTCATGTGCGCCAGGCCGGCATGACCATTGTCACGCGCACTACCGGCAGCAAAGGTGACATTGATATCCACCATCGGTAATTCCGGCGCCGGCACGTAATACACACGCGCGCCATTGTCTGTCAGCCAGTGCTGAATCGGCGGCATGGCCTGTCCCGGCAGCGCCCAGGCGAGCAGCACCATCAACAATAAAGGGGTTATCAGCGGATAGTGTTTCATGCGTTGGCTCATCGAATGATTAATGGACACGGGCACCTCCCGGTACTGCGGCACGCGCCTTGCGACCGGACTCCATCGGCAACGGCACCAGTTCGGCCACGGTCAGGGTCCGCTCGACCAGGTACTTCTTCGCCACAGCCTGTACCTGTTCCGCAGTGACGGCCTTGATGCGATCGACGTATGCGTCGGCAATGCGCCAGTCCAGCCCCACCGTCTCCAGCTGGCCGATCTTCATTGCCTGGTAGAAGATTGAATCCTGTTCATAGACCGCGCTGGCAACCACCCGGGTCTTGATGCGTTCCAGCTCATCCTTGTCAACCGGGCTATCCTGCAGACGTTTCACCTGGTCCAGCAGGGCCTGCTGCAGTTGCGCTGTCGTATGCTTGTCAGAGGGGGTGCCACTGAGCAGGAACAGGTCCGCCTGCAGGCTGTAGGGATCATAGCCGGCCCCGGCACTGGTGGCGATCCGGCTGCCGCGTACCAGCTCGATCGACAGGCGCGCACTGTCGCCACCGTCGAGAATCCCGGCAAGCACCTCGAGCGCATAGGGCTCCCAGTCAAGCTCCGCCGTTTTCAGCACCGGCACCTTGTAACCCATGATGGTATAGGGCACCTCGGCCGGCACTGCGACCGTCACGTCGCGCCGGCCACGCTGCGTCGGCTCGATGCGCGGCTTGGGTTGCACGATCTTTTCCGGCTTAAGCGGACCGAAATGCTCTTTCGCCAGCGCATGTACCGCCTCCGGCTCTACATCCCCAACCACAACGAGGATGGCGTTATTCGGGGCATACCAGCGCCGGTACCAGTCCTGCAGGTCGGCCAACTCCAGGTTCTCCAGGTCGTCCATCCAGCCAATGGTCGGGGTGCGATAGGAACTGGTCGTGTGCGCCGTGGCGGCGAACTGCTCGTAGGTGAGCGAGGTCGGCTTGTCATCGGTACGCAGCCGCCGCTCTTCCATTACCACCTTGATTTCCTTCTGGAATTCCTCGTCAAGCAGGTGCAGGTTACGCATCCGGTCGGCCTCCAGCTCGAAACTCACCGGCAGGCGGTTCTTCTCCAGGCGCTGAAAATAGGCGGTATAGTCCTGGCTGGTAAAGGCATTCTCACGGCCACCGTTTTCAGAAATGATACGGGAGAACTCGCCGGGCGCGTGTGCATCGGTGCCCTTGAACATCATGTGCTCCAGCACGTGCGAGATACCGGTGATGCCGTCGGTCTCGTAGGCGGCTCCGACCCTGTACCACACCTGTGACACCACCACAGGGGCACGGTGATCCTCCTTGACGATCAGTTTCAGGCCATTATCCAGCCTGTATTCGTGGACCTCGCCGGCGGCCAGCGCCAGCGGGACAGTGAAATAGAGGATTATTGCAAGCACACTGCGCATTCATTCGCTCCTTATTTAAAGCAATAGTTACCCCGGAAGGTACGGGATGATAGGATATTCAGCCGAACATTGCCCGATCATTAACTGACAACAATTTTGATGCCAGGTTTCCTGAAAAACAAATCATCGACCCCACCCGAGAAACCTGAAAAGACCGGCCTGTTCGCGCGACTGAAGGCCGGCCTGTCGCGCACCCGTCACGGGCTCACCGAGGGCGTGGCCAGCCTGGTGCTGGGCAGCAAGGCAATCGACGCGGAGCTGCTGGAAGAAATCGAGACCATGCTGCTGGTCGCCGATGTCGGTATCGAGGCGACGCGTGAAATCATCGACAGCCTCACCGAGCAGGTTGCCCGCAAACAGCTGGGGGATGCCGATGCCCTGATGACCTCCCTGCATGACCGCATGCAGGCCGTCCTGGCACCCTGCAGTGTGCCGCTGCAGATTCCCGACATGACGCAGCCGTTTGTCATTCTCATGGTCGGCATCAACGGTGCCGGCAAGACCACCACCATCGGCAAGCTCGCACATCGTTTCCAGCAGGATGGCAAGAAGGTCATGCTGGCAGCCGGGGACACTTTTCGTGCTGCCGCCGTGGAGCAGCTGCAGGCCTGGGGTGAACGCAACGATGTACCGGTGATTGCACAGCAACAGGGTGCCGACTCGGCCTCGGTTATTTTCGATGCCCTGCAATCGGCAAAAGCGCGTGACATCGATGTGCTGATTGCCGACACCGCCGGACGCCTGCACACCCAGTCAAACCTGATGGAAGAATTGAAGAAGATCAAGCGCGTGATGGGCAAGCTCGACGAACAGGCACCGCATGAAGTGATGCTGGTGGTGGACGCGGGCACCGGGCAGAATGCACTCAGCCAGGCGCAGGAATTCAACGAGGCGGTCGGACTGACCGGCATCACACTCACCAAGCTGGACGGCACCGCACGCGGCGGCATCATCTTTGCGATAGCGAAAAAGACCGGCATCCCGATCCGTTTCGTCGGCGTTGGCGAAGGCATCGAAAACCTGCGGGAATTCAACGCTGCCGAATTTGTCGACGCCCTGTTCGAGAAATAGGCCTGGCCGTTTTCACATGATCCGTTTCACCAATGTCAGCAAGCGTTATCCAGGCGGCTTCGAGGCGCTCAACAACATCAGCTTCCACATGGAGAAAGGCGCCATGGCCTTTCTCACCGGTCATTCGGGCGCCGGCAAGAGCACGCTGCTGAAACTGATTGCACTGATCGAGCTCAGCTCCCGCGGCCAGATTTTTCTCGACGGTGAAAACGTATCGCGCCTCAGCAAACGACGCATTCCCTTCATTCGTCGCAAGATCGGTTTCATATTCCAGGACCACCACCTGCTGTTTGATCGCACGGTGTACGACAACGTTGCACTGCCACTGGTCATCGCAGGTTACCGCCACCAGGAGATCGGCCGGCGCGTGCGTGCCGCCCTCGACAAGCTGGGCCTGCTAAGCAAGGAACGGCTCTACCCGATCACCCTGTCCGGCGGTGAGCAACAACGCGTCGGCATTGCGCGCGCCGTGGTCAACAAACCGATGCTGCTGCTGGCCGACGAACCGACCGGCAACCTCGACCCCGACCTGTCCCGCGAGATCATGCAGCTGTTCAGCCTGTTCAACGATGTCGGCGTCAGTGTGCTCATTGCCACGCATGACATTCAGCTGATCCGCTCGCTCGATTACCCGGTACTGACGCTGGAGCACGGCCGACTCGCCAATAACCCGGACGGCCACGCATGATCGGCAGGCGCAGAAACCAGCGCGTCAGTGCACAGCGTCGGCCTGGCTGGCTGCAGCGGCTGCAGTTGCCGCATGTCTACCTGCAGCGCCATGCCCAGGTAGCCCTCGACAGCCTCGGCCGCCTGTACCGCAACCCGCTTGCCTCGCTGATGACCGCGGCCGTGATCGGCATCGCACTGGCACTGCCGTCCGGTCTTTACCTGCTGCTGGATAACCTGCAGCGACTGAGTGGCTCCTGGGATGACCAGGCCAGCCTGTCGGTATTCCTGAAGGACGAGGTGCCGGCACGCACCGCACAGGACATGGCCAAACGCATTACCGGGTGGCCCGAGGTTGCTTCAGTGCAATTGATTACACCGGAACAGGCGCTGGAAGAATTCAGTTCGCACTCCGGGTTTGCCGACGCGCTGGAGGCACTGGACGAGAACCCGTTACCCGCGGTACTGATCGTGGTGCCGGAGGGTGCACACAGCGAACCCGAGGCGGCCAGTGAATTACAGAAACGGCTCAGGGGACTGCCGGAGGTGGAACTGGCCCAGCTCGATCTTGAATGGGTGCAGCGGCTAAGTGCCATGATCGAGATCGCCCGCCGCGGCCTGCTGGTGATCAGCGCCCTGCTGGCACTGGCCGTGCTGCTGGTGATCGGCAATACCATCCGGCTGGAGATTCAGAACCGGCGCCAGGAAATCGTGGTAACCAAGCTGATCGGTGCGACCGACCCGTTCGTGCGGCGGCCGTTCCTGTACAGCGGCCTGTGGTACGGACTGCTCGGCGCACTGCTCGCCTGGCTGCTGATCAGCGCCGGTTTCTGGCTGCTGACCGGGCCGGTGGCCACACTGGCCGGCCTCTACCAGAGCGACTTTTCCCTGCGGACACTGCCCTTCCTGTCACTGGCCACCCTGCTTTGCGGCGGCAGCCTGCTTGGCCTGCTCGGCTCCTGGCTTGCCGTGGGCCGGCACCTTAACGCCATCGAGCCCAGCTAGAAAACACACGCCGAAGTATTAACATTATTATGAAACACCTCGCTGTGTTCACGCTCCTGTTTGCGCTCATGACAACGCCGTTGGCAGCCACCCGGCTATCGGTCCTGTCCGACGGCAACCTTGCCGGCTGGGAGAGCAAGAGTTTCTCAGGTGAAACTGCGTACAGCACAAGTGAACATGACGGCCAGCGCTGCGTACAGGCCGTCGCTCAGG
>Ga0224514_10000045_pt1 | contig 47516 bp, 52 predicted proteins | sample SF_May12_sed_USG_3_FD_169107 | JGI IMG/M metagenome (GOLD analysis project Ga0224514, IMG submission 169107) | Sediment microbial communities from San Francisco Bay, California, United States - SF_May12_sed_USGS_24 | ecosystem: Environmental > Aquatic > Marine > Sediment | place: USA... | reverse complement strand
GCTGGTTGGCGTCAGTCAATTGAAACGGATCATGCTGCCATTTGCCGCTATCGAAGGGGACGGTATCGGTATGACCGGACAGTACCAGTCCGCCCGGACCGCTGCCCAGGGTCGCGACCAGGTTGGCCTTGGCCGGCGTTCCCGGTAACGGCATGAGTTCGACGCTGAAGCCGTGCCCGGTCAGCCAGTCGGCGAGTAATTCGATTACCGCCAGGTTGCCCTGGTCAAACGCGGGGTCGACGCAGCTGATCGAAGGCGTGCTGATGAGTCCTTCGATCATTTGCAACAGTGATGGAAGCTTGTTCGCTGACGGCATCAGTGCGTGTAACCACTTTGTATGATGTTGCCTGACCCGGATGCACGGTGTGCGGGGGCTTGTACTATCTACAGGATAGCATTTACCGGGGCAGGCTACCCCGTTTGGTTTCAGTGTGAGAGCAGTACCAGTTGTGGGCGTGTGTGGTGGGTAAAGTTATCCAGTGGTTCGGATTTCGCGTAGGCGTGGCCCTGCATGAAATCCACGCCGATACTGCGGAGTTCCTCGGCGACCTGCATGGTTTCAACATACTCGGCGATAGTCTGTTTACCGAGCAGCTGACCTAGTTCAGTGATCGATCTGACCATGGCATAGTCGACCGGGTCTGACAGAATGTCGCGGATGAAGGTGCCATCTATCTTCAGGAAGTCCACCGGCAGTTTCTTCAGGTAGAAGAACGATGACAGCCCGCTGCCGAAGTCGTCCAGTGCGAAGCGGAATCCGCAGCCGCGTAGCGTCAACATGAAACTGGTTGCCGCGGCGATATTATTAATGGTGGCAGTCTCTGTGACCTCAAAGATGACCTGTTCTGCTCTTATGCCGGTCTCATCCATCGTGTTGATGATGAATTTCAGCATATCCTGGTTGCCAATGGTCTGGCCGGACAGGTTGATGGAAATGGTGATCGGCCACTTGTCTGAAGACGAGTTCTCGGCAAGCCAATGCATGGAATGTTCCACCACCCAGCGGTCAACTGCACTGGCAAGATTATACTTTTCCGCCGCCGGGAGGAATGTGCGTGGTGAAATCACGGAGCCGTCATCATCGATCATACGTAACAGAATCTCGAGAAATCTGCCGCGGGTGTTGCGGTCAGTACAGGGTACGATTGGCTGGTAGTAAAGTTCGAACTTATTCTCTTCCAGCGCGCGGGTGAGGCGCGATACCCATTGCATTTCTCCCTGGCGTTGCTGCAGCCGCCGGTCACCGAGGTGTGCAATCTGTACCTGGTTGCGACCGGATTCCTTGGCGATGTAACAGGCTGAGTCCGCAGCACTCATGGCGCCGGCAATATCCTGCGTACTGTGGTCCAGCGGCACAACGCCGATGCTGACGCCCAGGGTGAAGGTATTCTCTCCCCAGTTGAAGTGGAAATCATCGACGCTTTGCAGCAGGGTGTTGGCAATGGTGACCGCCTTGTCCAGCGGGCAATTGTCGAGCAGCATGCCGAACTCGTCGCCACCCAGGCGGCTCAGGGTGTCACGGTGACGAACCGTGCTGAGCAGCAACTGTGCAAGTTGTTTCAGCAGTTCATCGCCTGCTGCATGTCCGCATGTGTCGTTCACCACCTTGAACTGGTCAAGGTCAAGATACATGAGTGAGTGTGTTGAAGACTGTATCTTGGCATGCTGGATTGCGCGTTCAACCCTGGATTCAAATTCGCGCCTGTTGATCAGGCCGGTAAGTGCATCGTGCGAAGCCTGGTAAGTGAGTTGCTTGTTCTTCTGTGAAACATATTTTATGACAATTCTTGCGACCAGTAGCGAGAACAGCAAGGCAACGCCTGCCAGCAGGAACAGCAGCTTGCGCGTATCGACATAGTTATCACGGCTGACGGCAAGCGCATGTTCAGTATTCTGTCGTTCCAGATCAACCAGGAGGTCCAGCTTGTCCAGTATTACTTGCTGGAGTGCTGTTGCCTTCTTGATTGTCGGATTCAGTTCTTCAGCCGATGTGTCACTCATCAACATGTCTGAAGTACTATCAACAAAGGGTTGCGCTACCCGAATCAGTTGTAGCAGTTGTGCGTTGACCTCCGCCTCTTTTTCATTCATGCCGAGGCCAACGAGTTGCTCGCGGGCGACGCGGAACTTTCCGGCATTGCTGATGATGCGCTGGTATTCCTCGTCACGCTCGAACAGGTCATCGGTCAGCTGCATTTTCTTGAGGCTGTCGGCGCGCAGGCGGATGGCGTCACGCATTTCGTTGGCAGCCGCGGTTTTCTTGTTGGTTACCTCGACGAGGTGCTCCATGCTGTTGTTCACATTATGCAGTTCCATCAGGGAGACGGCTGTCAGTGAGAACATTAGCCCGAGCACGGCCAGGAAGCCGATGGTAATCAGTGTTCTTGAGTTGTCCTTCATGCGCGGCGTCGACTCCTTGTGCATTGCGCTGGCGGCTCCCTGCAGGAGCTATCCTTTATGCAATCGGCACGGAGCCCGCCGACTTTATGGTGTTTTCGGCTTGATACGTCAGATAATTGGCAGACTGTGGAAGCGGCAGGGATGGCCGGACCATGCGCGTTGCAGTTGCCTTGGAAGCGACAACATCACGTTACGTAACAGGTTGGGTGCGGGGAAAATTCAGTACCAGTGAGGGCATCGGCAGCAAGGCAGAGGTCTTTAGCAGCACCCTGCGGCGCAGGGCCAGGTGGGCGAGTTGTGTGCTGTAACGCCCCCTGGGCGGGGCGTCATTGTGTGAATACGGAATTCCGTATCAACCGGGCCGTAGCCTGACCTCCCGGTCAGGCTGATATCATGTGTGGCACTGCAGACGTTCGGTCAGCTGCCATCTTTTCCGTCGTGCTGCTCGCCGGTGGCGGTGATGCAGCCACGGAACAGGCAGGCATACACAAAGGCGCCCAGCGCAGCCGCGAAAATGACCAGCGAGGCCAGGGTCAACGTGTCGAAGTACATGATGCACCTCCTGATAGATTAAGAAACAAGTAAAATAAGTAACAACTAATATACTAGCATAATGCCTCGATAATGCAAGTTTTCCATGCGCGGGGAATACTTTTAAGTATATGTAATATATGCAGAAATATCTGAGGCATGCGCCGAATGTTTGACAATCCGCCCAGGCGGGTGGCGACAGGCCGGGTGGTAAGGCCGGTAATGAATCCTGTTCAGGGCCGGCGGGTCCATCTGTATAGTATGCAGTCCGTTAAAACCGTCCTGGTGCCGACATTGCCGGAGAAAATGATGAGTAAGCCATTGAATCGTTACAGTTCCCGTATCACGCAGCCCAAATCCCAGGGCGCCTCACAGGCCATGTTGCATGGTACCGGGTTGACTGCAGCTGATATGGACAAGGCACAGGTTGGTATTTCCAGTGTCTGGTACGAGGGCAATACCTGCAACATGCACCTCAATGACCTGGCGGCAAAGGTACGCGAGGGCGTTATCGAGGCCGGACTGGTGGGTATGCGTTTCAACACGGTAGGGGTCAGTGACGGTATCTCCATGGGTACCGACGGCATGAGCTTCTCACTGCAATCACGCGACCTGATTGCCGACTCCATTGAAACGGTGATGAGCGCACAGTGGTATGACGCCAATATTTCGCTGCCGGGCTGCGACAAGAACATGCCGGGTTGCCTGATCGCCATGGGGCGTCTGAACCGCCCGTCACTGATGATCTATGGCGGTACCATCAAGCCCGGTCACTATCATAACCAGGCGCTGGATATCGTTTCTGCCTTCCAGAGTTACGGTGAATTTATTGCCGGCAAGATCGACGAAGAGACCCGTCATAACATTGTCGACCACGCCTGTCCGGGCGCCGGAGCCTGTGGCGGCATGTACACGGCCAATACCATGGCCTCGGCGATCGAGGCCATGGGTATGTCGCTGCCGTACAGCTCTTCCACGCCTGCCGTCGACCCCGGCAAACTGGCAGAGTGCCACGGCGCTGGCCAGGCGATTCTCAAGCTGCTGGAGATGGACCTCAAGCCGCGTGACATCATGACCCGTGAGGCATTCGAAAATGCCATGGTGATTATCATGGCGACCGGCGGTTCCACCAATGCCGTGTTGCACCTGATTGCCATGGCGCGTGCGGTCAACGTATCACTGGGCATTGATGATTTTCAGGCGGTCAGTAACCGTGTTCCATTCCTCGCAGATCTCAAGCCGAGCGGCAAGTACGTGATGGAAGACCTGCACAACGTGGGCGGTACCCCGGCCGTGATGAGATACCTGCTGGAAGAGGGCCTGCTGAACGGTGATTGCATAACCGTTACCGGCAAGACCGTTGCGGAGAACCTTGCCGATGTCCCGGGGCTGAAGGAGGGCCAGGATGTGTTCCATGCCCTGTCCGATCCAATCAAGGAAAGTGGTCATATCCAGATACTCAAGGGCAACCTTGCCCCCGGTGGTTCGGTGGCGAAGATCACCGGCAAGGAAGGGCTGCAATTCAGTGGGCCGGCCAGGGTGTTTGATGCCGAGGAAGAGATGCTCAAGGCGCTGGAAGAAGGGCGTATCGGCAAGGGTGATGTGGTGGTAATCCGCTACGAGGGTCCGAAGGGTGGTCCCGGCATGCCGGAGATGCTGACGCCGACCTCGGCGATCATGGGCGCGGGCCTTGGCCAGGATGTAGCTCTTCTGACCGACGGCCGTTTCTCCGGCGGATCGCATGGTTTTATCATCGGGCATATTGTCCCCGAGGCACAGGAAGGCGGTCCGCTTGCACTGGTCAGGGACGGGGATGTCATCAGCATTGATGCCGACAGCAAGACACTGTCTGTGGATGTCAGTGACGAGGAAATGCAGCAGCGTCGCAGTGACTGGCAGATGCCGCCCTACAAGGCCGATCGCGGCACGCTACACAAGTACATCCGTCTGGTGAAAAATGCCTCGGAAGGGTGTGTCACCGACGAGTGACCCGGGCGCGGCATATCTATTTACCTGTAGGAGCGCATCTCATGCGCGATATGCAGATCGTTAACCCTGGTCGCGGATGAGATGCGCTCCTACACTGGTAGATTTATCGCGCCTGCAAGGCGCTCCTGCAGGTCTTGCCTGATTGCGTACGTCAGAACGTATCCCAGCTCGATTTCTTGCGCAGGCGGATGCGCGGAATGATCAGGCCGACGATGATGCCAAGCAGTACCACGGCGGCGCCGACCATGAACCAGTCACGTGCGGTGCGGTCTTTTAATCCTTCGTTTTCCTGCTGCACGGTCTGCAGTTCGCGCTCGAGTGATACAACGCGGCCTTTCAGTTCCTTGTTCTCGGAGTCGATTGCCAGTGCGCTGGATGCGGTGCGCCTGATCTCGGTCAGCTCCTGACTGACCTTGCGGCTTTCTCCGTCCAGCGAACTGAGTTTGCTGTTGAGTGTGTTCTTTTCATCGCTGAGCGCCGTCATGGTGGTTTCCAGCTTGCGCTTCTCCAGTTCCAGTTCGGCCAGCTTCTTCTCGGCGGCGGCAAGCCGGTCACGCGCGGCCTGGCTTCTCATCAGGTAGCGGGACAGTACCCAGCCTTCCTTGCCGCTCTTGGTGCGCACCCTGGAATAACCCTTGGACTTGTCTATCTCAAGCACCTCGACCTGGGTGCCGCTGCCCAGCATGCGGGTGATGCTGTAGCTGTTACCCTTGCCGCTGCGCATGGTAATTTCGAGTTTATCGCTGACATAGCGGGTTTCTGCCAGGGCATTGCCGGTCAGGGCCAGAAACAGGCCTGCGAGAATAATCAGGTTTTTCACAACAGCTCCGGTATGGGAAAAATATGACGGTGGCTATTCTAGCCGATCCGGGTGTGCGTATGGCAAATTGGCTGATAACAATATATAAAACAAGGTGATTGGCATTCCATTCGGAGAAAGAGGGGGTATATTTGGAGACCCGACTATGAAACATGAGCTGGCACTGCCGTGAAATTTGATGCTACCGGAAACTACTTGCTGGATGCGCGCCAGGTGCCATCCCCGAATTGCGATGAGCGCCCGCAAGCAGGTGCGATCGAGTTGATCGTCATCCATGGTATCAGCCTGCCGCCGGGTCATTACGGAGGGGGCGAGATTGACCGCCTGTTTACCAATACCCTTGACCCCGGGGAGCATCCGTATTTTGCAGATATTGCCCACCTCGAGGTATCCAGTCACCTGCTGATCCGGCGCGACGGCGAACTGGTGCAATACGTGCCGTTCAATAAGCGGGCCTGGCACGCCGGCCAGTCCTGTTACCACGGGCGTACGGCCTGCAATGATTACTCGATCGGTATCGAACTCGAAGGCGAGGACGATGTGCCGTATACGCCAGTCCAGTATGAGCGCCTCACCGAGGTTGTGCAGTTACTGGTCAGTGCCTGGCCCGGCCTGTCGCTTGAGGATGTTGCCGGGCACTGCGATATTGCGCCGGGGCGCAAGACCGATCCCGGGCCGGCATTCGACTGGCAGGCCTTTCGGGCCCGGCTGGGACAGAGGCATGCCTGACGCCTGCACTACGGAAACCGTCATTGACCTGCTGCGACATGGTGAGCCGGTGGGTGGCAGTCGCTACCGGGGGCAGCAGGATGATGAACTCAGCGAACAGGGTTGGCAGCAAATGTGGTCAGCGCTTGACGGGAGCGCGTCCTGGCAGCAGATCGTGAGTTCGCCACTTATACGTTGCCATGCATTTGCCAGTGAACTGGCAAAGCGGCACGGCATCCCTTTGCATAGTGAGACAGGTTTTGCGGAGGTCGGTTTCGGTGCATGGGAGGGCAGGACACGTGCCGAGCTTGAGCAGCTCGACCCGGGGCAGGTGGCACGGTTCCTGACGGACCCGGTCGCGCATCGCCCGCCCGGTGCGGAGCCGCTGGAGGCATTTGTCAGCCGGGTCAATGATGCTTTCGGCCGGATGGTCGAGCGTTATGCCGGTCAGTCCGTACTGGTGGTTGCGCATGCCGGTGTGATACGCGCGATCATTGCCGGGGTGCTGAATATGCCACCGGCGGCCATGTATCGTATCCATGTGGCCAACGCCGGCATCACTCGCCTGCGTACTGACAGCCAGCGCGGTTTTTCCCTGCTTGCGCATGGCGTGACCTGACTGGTATGCGGATTGGCATTGACCTGGGTGGCAGCAAGATCGAGGGCATCTTGCTGGATCGTGATGGCAATGTCCGGGCGCGGGAACGGGTACCAACCCCGCAGGGTGATTATCGCGCGACGCTGTTGGCGGTTCATGGGCTGGTGTTGCAGCTGGAGCAGCTTGCTGGCAAGCAGTGCAGTGTCGGGATTGGCATGCCGGGGACGCAGTCACGTGCCACCGGGCTGGTTAAGAATTCCAACTCGGTTTGTCTCAACGGCCAGCCGCTGCATGCAGACCTTGAGCAGCAGATGCAGCGATCATTGCGCTTTGCCAATGACGCCGACTGCTTTGCCCTGTCCGAGGCGACCGATGGCGCCGCCGCCGGGGTCCGCAGCGTGTTCGGTGTCATCGTCGGCACCGGTACCGGTGCCGGCGTCGTGGTCGATGGCAAGCTGCTGTCCGGTCCTAACGGGATTGCGGGAGAGTGGGGGCACAACCCGTTGCCATGGCCGCAGCCGGGTGAGTTACCCGGTGCGCAATGTTATTGCGGGAAAAGTGGTTGCATCGAGACCTGGCTGTCCGGTCCCGGGCTTGCGCGTGATCACCTGGAGACTAGCGGTGAACATGCTGATGCCGTAACGCTTGCAGCTGCGGCGAAGCATGGAAAACAGGACGCAAGTGAGACACTGGAGCGTTACGCAGATCGCATGGCGCGTGCGCTCGCCGGCGTGATCAATATCATTGATCCGGACGTCATTGTGCTGGGTGGTGGTATGTCCAACGTCGAATTTCTCTACCAGGCGGTGCCGCAACGCTGGGGTGATTACGTGTTCTCCGACCGGGTTGACACACGATTGCTTCCTGCCGGACACGGTGACTCCAGCGGCGTGCGCGGTGCAGCGTGGTTGTGGGGGTAGTGGCTATCAATCAGCATGTGGCAGTCGCCCGGTAACAGGGTCTACCCGTTGCGCAGTGACATCAGTCCTGCTGCCTGCTTGCGATCTCTCTCAGGTGTGGCACCTCGAGCCCGGCGGCATCGGCCTGCTGCAGTGCGCGCGCCAGGCGTGCCGGTGCGCTACGCCCGGTGCAGACGTGATCGGGGTCCCCGTCGAATGCTGCCAGCATGGCCTTGATCAGGGTGTCGGCATCAAATACCTGGCCGGTCAGTGCCTGCTGTAGTGCTATGACTTCGCGTGCTACGCCTTCGGCAAACTCGCGGTGCTGGCTCCATAACGTGCTGACGGTGCCGCCGGTGACCAGCCCGGCGCAATTGACCGTGACAATATAGACATTCTTTACCACCAGTTCGAACAGCAGTTCGGCCTCGTTTTCCAGTACGCGTGCCGGAATACCGAGCGAGCCAAGACTGTCCGCCAGTAATTGCGCATGTGGGCCAAACGCGGGTGAAGGAACCAGTACTTTCACATCCTGGCCTTTCTTTTTCTCGAACCAGACCGAGATGACCGTTGGCCGGGTCAGGCCGAAGCGCTCCCAGTCCGCCGGCAGCAGTTCGTTCTGCAGCAGTGCGACGCGGCCATGCCAGGCCGGCGGTAAATGCTCGAGGACCGTGTTCAGGGTATTTTCGGCAACCGCGACCAGTACCATTTCGGGTGCCGGTATCTGCCTGGCAACCTCGTCCATGTCCAGGTCGCGGGTTACCGGGTAGACCGGGTACCCGGCACGCAGCAAGGCGCGGGCGAATACGCTGCCCATTTCGCCGATACCGATAACAATGATGGGTGATTTCATGTGGCCGCTCTTTTTTGTTTTGGATAATAACCGGCGCGATTATACTGCATAGTCATGACGTCTTCGCCGCCAGTATCAGGGCGCAAGGCAACGCATCGGGTCGGGCAGGAAATAATGACACTCCCAAATATCATTGCTGTTCTCAGTGGCTGTTTTCCCCGTGATAAAAGACTCCTGCTGGCACTGGTTTTCCTGGTATCGGGCGCGGTGCATGCGGATGTGAGGGTTACCGATGATGCCGGACAGTTGCTGGTGCTGGAACGACCGGCGCATCGCATTGTCAGTCTCGCACCCCATATTACCGAACTGTTGTTTGCTGCCGGTGCGGGTCGTTTCGTGGTCGGTGTGTCGGAATACAGCGATTTTCCGGAGCAGGCGCGCCAGCTCCCGCGTATCGGTGGCGGCGGTGGGCTGGATGCTGAGGCGATTGTTGCACTGCAACCGGACCTGGTGATTGGCTGGCAGAGTGGTAACCCGGCCGTGCAGCTTGAACGCCTGCGTTCACTCGGGCTGGCACTGTTTGTTTCCGAGCCGCGCCGGATCGATGATATTCCCGCCACCATTCTGAAACTTGCGCGGCTTGCCGGCACGGAGCCGGCAGCGCAGCCACAGATTGCTGCATTTAACCGGCGTTACGCAGCGCTGCAACAGGCCCATGCCGCAAGCGAAACGGTCAGCGTGTACTACCAGATATGGGAGCGACCGCTGATGACGGTGAACGGTGGCCACCTGATCAGTGCCGCTATCCGCCTGTGTGGCGGACACAACGTATTCTCCGATCTACCGGAACTGGCGCCGCAGATCGGAGTTGAAGCGGTGCTGGCACGTGATCCACAGGTGATTGTCGTGGCGGGGCAGGTTGCGGGTCGCGAGGCTGCGCTGGCCCCCTGGCAACGCTGGTCGCAATTGCAGGCCGTACGTAATCGCCACCTGTATGTGGTAGAACGTGAGCTGCTGGTGCGCCACACGCCGCGCATACTGGAAGGTGCAGAGCAGCTGTGTGGCGTTCTGGACAGGGTGCGGGGAGGTACAATGTAGGAGCGGATCTAATCCGCGATCTTTTCCCCGATAAAAATATCGCGCCTGCAAGGCGCTTCTGCAGGCTTATCTGATTGTTGTAGGAGCGCCTTGCAGGCGCGATTATTATTTACGGTCGTGTTCCCACAACACATCCGCCACCCCGGCCTGTTTGTTCAGATGACGCGCCATGACAAACAGCAGATCAGACAGGCGATTCAGGTAACGGGCGCTGGCGGCATTGACCTCGGCGGATCTGCCCAGCGTACAGACCCGGCGCTCGGCGCGCCGGCATACAGCACGTGCCTGGTGGCACTGCGCCGCCGCCGTTGTCCCCCCGGGAAGAATAAAGTCCTTCAATGCCGGCAGGTTTTCGTTGAGTTTGTCGAGGATGGTTTCCAGCAGGCCCACTCCGTCATCGGTCACCAGGATATGACCTGGAATGCTCAGTTCACCGCCGATATCAAACAGGCAGTGCTGGATATCCAGTAAACAGGTCCGGATATCATCAGGCAGTTGTTCGCAAAGCAGCAGGCCGATGGCGCAATTCAGTTCATCCACGCTGCCGATAGCCTCGATGCGGTCGTCATCCTTGGCCGTACGTGAGCCATCACCGAGTCCGGTGTTGCCATCGTCTCCGGTGCGCGTGTAGATCTTCGACAGTCGGTTACCCATGTCAGCTGTCGACCAGGCGGTAATAAACGGGTATCAGGATATCCATATGACGACCTGCAAGCCACTGCGTTATCCCGGGCGTGGCCCCGACAGCCCGTGCAGACTTGAGTGCGGCCCGGTCAAGCAAGGTGTAACCCGATGACTCTGCAATCCTGACGTTTGACATGCGCCCATCAGCCTCAAGTCTCAGTTCAAGCACAACATCACCTTCCCAGCCACGTTTGCGCGCCAGTAGCGGGTAGTTGAAACGGGCGGAAATCTGTTTCTTGACTGAATTGCTTATTGCCGTGTTAGCGGCTGTGGATGTTGACGTCTGTGGCGCTGCCTGCGCCTGCCTGGGGGGGCTGTCGCCTGGTTTGTTCTTTTCCTGTTTATCCCGGGATGGCTGGCGAAGGGATGCTTTCTGACTGACTGCTCCCCCTGGAACAGCTGTCTTCCTGTGGGTTGTGGCGGCCTGTGGACGTGCAAGAACCTGTTCGGATTCATACGCCGGTTTATGCGGTTTGTCATGCCCGCTATAGGTCGCATCTGCCAATTGCGTTGCAGCGCCGTAATTTTCGGATGTTCCGGGGATATGCAAATACAGTGTCGGAGTGGTGCCTGCTACGTCATCAGGCATGTAGTCCAGGGCAGCAATAAAAAATACGGCATGAATCGCAACAGAGGCGCACAAAAAATAACGCATACCCGACTTCATATTATGCATGTTCGTCTGCCAGCCAATTAATCCTGATAACGGAGCGTTATGAAGACTGCCCGGTCTTGCACGGCAAATCCGTCCGCCAGCTCATATTGTTTATCAAGCGCGTTCTCCAGTTTCCCGTCGATGGAGAAATGTTTCCCCACGGGTGCTTGCAGATGCAGGTTCAGCAGGCCGTAACCACCCATCACGGTGTTGCTGAAGTCGGAATCACGGCGCTTCCCGGTGGCAATGAACTCCAGCCCGGCCTGGTACCTGCCTGCATCATAATCGATACGGGTGGTGATTGTGCGTTTGGCACGGCGCGCCAGCTGTTTGCCTGTGCTTTCGTTCTCGGGGTCTTGCCAGGTTGCATCGATGCTGCCGCTGTATTTTCCCATCGAGAGGCTGTAGCCAAGTTCCAGACCGCGGATGCCGGCTTTCTCGATATTCTCGTTCATCCCGGGTTCCGGGCCGAGGAATCCGTCAGGGTCGCTGAAAACAATCAGGTCATCGATCGTGTTATCAAACAGTGCCAGTCGCAGTTTTTGCTGTTGCCCCCAGTTCTTCTGCAGGCCCAGTTCCAGATTCCTGGAAGTTTCCGGGCTCAGTGCCGGGTTGCCGCCGAAACCGAAGCGGTCTGTGGCATCAGGCGCGCGGAACGCGGTACCGGCGTTGGCAAACAGCCGCAACTCGCTTGAGAATTTGTACCCGTAGGCAATGCCCCATGTGGTTTTACTGCCAGAATTTTCATGGTCCGTATACCGGGTCGAGACGCGTAGCTGGTGATCTGCCAGATCAATCTGGTCCTGGAAAAATACGGCATTGACGTCCGTGTCTTCGGAAAACCCCGAGCCAAATGACAGGGAGTCCGTTTTTTCTCTCAGTAAATACAGTCCTGCAGTCAGCAGGTGGTTGCCTTCAAATGAGAAATCATTCTGCCAGTCCAGGATGTTGCGGCGGGTGCGCACGAAATCGGGACTCTCCTGTTGCTGGATGTCATCCTCCATGCGACTGAGTTTGAGAGTAGGCACCCAGTTCCCGGTGCTGGTTGAACGCAGGGTAACTGCACTGACAGAGTTGGTGAAATCCTGTGAAACCGGAGTGAGGAAAAAATCAAGATACTCTGTTGTGCCCCGCGCTTGCCAGTGGGATAGCTCGATATCGGCAGTGGCAGTATTGATGCCGATATGCGCGTTAGCTGATGCGTTATCGTGCCCCCGGTCAATGCCTGATGCTGTTCGTGCAGGAAAGCCGTCTGTTTCCTGGTAATTGGCATCTATTCCAAAACTGTATATTCCGGATGAGTGGCTTAGAGAGACGCCCGCCTCTTTTGCAGAATCGGCACCGTGTCCAAGCGTGGCGCTTACCGCATGGTCTTTTTCTGCCCTGCGCGTAAAAATCTGGATAACGCCGCCAATGGCATCCGAGCCATAGAGCGTGGAGTTGGGGCCGCGCACGATCTCGATGCGATCAATCATTTCAGGGTTGATTATTTGCAATGGCGCGCCGCCAATGGTGCCGGGGTTGATGCGAACGCCGTCCAGCAATATCAAGGTGTGGTTGCTGTCCGTGCCACGTAGAAACAGTGATGTTTGCTGACCCGGTCCACCGTTCCTGCCGATATCCAGACCGGCATGAAAGCGTAAAATATCAGCAATATCGTGAGCACCACTGCGCTCGATTTCTTCGCGGGTGATGACAGTTACAAATGACAGGGTCTCATCCGCAGTCTGGGCAACGCGCGAGGCTGTCACCACAATCGGGGATTGTTCGGTATCGGCATGCGCCGGAATTGTGCTCGCCAGAAAAATGACCGACAGGCCAATGAGGGTACGTAAACAGGGACTCATGCGTTTCTCCAGTGCGCCGCCCGCGCAGAAAAGGGCCGAGGAGAAACGCAACGCAGCCGCTAACGGCCTGTTGGCATCGCCCTCCGCGATACGTTCAAGTAAAAAGCAGGCCGGTCTCCGGGCTTGCGAGCGGTTAAACCGCTGAATCGCCTTCCCACGTCTTGCGCAGTGGCATGTTGATTCAGCTTGACTCGCTTACCGTTGCGGGGGCAGCGCCGGACTTGTTAATGCGATTAACGCACCGGCTTCCCGTTTCATTCCGTGAACTGATGTTCGCGGAACACCTGCAACAATGCGGGGCTGACTGTACGGCCGGGACGGTGCGGGTGTCAAGCAGGATTGCAGTGGCGGGCCTGATGAGTGGCGTGATTCATTCCGGTATCCACACCGTTCCCGTTGGCCCTTCAATGCGATGTAGCGGATGTTGGTACAGGCGTTGCAGGTTTTCCCGGGTCAGCACGGCTGTGGCGTCACCCTGTGCGCTTTCGCCATCGCCAAACAATAACAGGAACCTGTCACAGCAACGTGTGGCAAGGTTGAGGTCATGCATGACCACGCACAGTGCCTTGCTGTCGCTGACGGCCTGTTGCCTGACCAGGTCCAGCATGCGCACCTGCTGGTGAATGTCCAGATGATTGGCCGGTTCGTCCAGCAACAGCAGTTGCGGGTCCTGCGCCAATAGCGTGGCAATGCCGAGGCGCCGGCGCTCACCACCGGACAGCGTGTCGACACTGCGTGCTTCCATGTCAGCAAGATCGACTGTGGCAAGGGCGTTGCGGGCAATGCGGTAGTCATCCGTGCCCTCCCACTGTAACGCACCCAGCCAGGGGTGGCGGCCAGTCAGCACGGTCTCCAGCGCCGTGGCCGGGAAGGCATCCGTGTGGTCCTGCGGCAACAGGCCGATCTGGCGGGCACGTGTTTTATTGGCAATCCCGGACAGATCCTCGCCAGCCAGTGACAGGGAGCCGCTATCCGGCCGGTGCAATCCGGCCAGGGTATGCAACAGGGTGGTCTTGCCGGCCCCGTTGCGTCCCAGCAGGCACCAGCGTTCACCGGCCTCGATGACAAGGTCGAGCGCGTGGCACACCGGGATGCCGGCAATCGAGACAGTCAGCCCCTGTGCAACCAGCAGCGACATGTCAGCCGTACTCCCGTGTGCCTGTTCCATTGCGGGTGCGGTACAGCAGCAACAGGAACAGGGGCACGCCGACCAGCGCGGTCAGTACCCCGACCGGCAGCTGGCGGGGTGCAAACAGGGTTCGCGCGAGCGTGTCGGCGATGATCAGCAGGCTGCCGCCGAGCAATGCTGCGGCAGGCAACAGCAGGCGATGATCGCGCACACCCAGAAGGCGCAGCATGTGGGGCACGATCAGGCCGACAAAGCCGATGCTGCCAGCCAGTGTCACGGCGCTGGCGGTGAGGACCGATGCCAGCAGGTAAATGGCGCGGCGCAGCGAGTCGACATTAACGCCCAGCGTATGCGCAACATTCGCGCCGTGAGCAAGGGTATTCAATGAACGTCCGAGGCCGAAACAAGTGACCAGGCCGACCAGTAACAGCACGCCGCCGGCCAGCGGGGTGCCGGCATGGGACAGGTCACCCATCAGCCAGAACAGCATGCCGCGCAGCCCGGCATCCGGACTGATCGCAAGCAGGAATGCGATCAGTGCTCCCCAGCCGGCGGCAACCACGACACCGGTCAACAGCAGGCGGTGACTGGTCCAGCTGCCACTGCCGTGCGCGAGGCCGAACACCAGCAGCATGGAGAACAGGGCGCCTCCGAAAGCCGTGCCGTGCAGCAGCAGGGTGCCCGCGCCCAGCAGCATGGCCAGTAACGCACCACTGGCTGCGCCGCCGGAAATGCCCAGCACGTAGGGGTCGGCCAGTGGATTGCGTAACAGGACCTGCATCAGTCCGCCGGCCAGTGCCAGCAAGGCCCCGGTAACGAAGGCGGCGGCCGTACGTGGCCAGCGCAGTTCCAGGATGATTACCGAGGTGGTCGGATCAGCGTTGCCGGAGAGGGCTGCCAGCAAGTCACCCCAGCCGGTTGCGACGCTGCCGCTCAGCAGGCTGAACACCGCGCAGCACAGCGCGAGCAGGATGAGCGTGGTGAGAAGCAGTGACGTGCGCACCGGCAACTTTCAGCGCAGGCTGATGACCGGCCAGCCCTGCTGCCGGGCATGCACTTCCAGAATCTCGTCCGGGTCGACAGCGTGCGGGCGCTGTACCTGGCCCAGCAGCGGCAGGTCGTTGTGCGAGTCGCTGTAGAACCAGCTGTCGTCGAGTGACAGCCCGGTGTCTTCCAGCCAGCCTTCCAGCACCTTGATCTTGCCGTCCTGGAAACACGGCACGCCGGTTACCTTGCCGGTGTAGCGTCCAGCGACCAGTTGTGGCTCGGTTGCCAGCAAGTGATCGATACCATACAGGCCAGCAATCGGTTCGGTAATAAAGCGGTTGGTCGCAGTGATGATGGCCAGCGTGTCGCCGCTTGCCCGGTGCCGGTCGATCAGCGCGTGGGCCTTCGGCAACAGGATGGGGACGATCTTTTCCTGGATGTACTGTGCGCGCCAGTGCTCGAGTTGTGCCAGGTCGTGCTCGGCCAGTGGTCGCAGCTGAAAGTCGAGGAACTCGAAAATATCCAGTTCGCCGACTTTGTACTGGTCATAGAAGCGCCGGTTGGCACGCTCGTAGCTTGTCCCGTCCACGATGCCCTGTTCGACCAGGAAGCAGCCCCACAGGTAATCACTGTCACCGGCGATCAGTGTGTTGTCGAGGTCAAACAGTGCAATGCCCACGTCATGGCTTCCTTAAAAAAACGTCGCCAAGCATACACGAAAGGCCTGTGCTGTTATGCGTTACAGACAGCAGCGGATTTGCTACGGACAGTCAGCTATGGGAGAATGATTTTTATTCAAGAATTGTAAAAAGGTTTTGCAAGTGATTGATCCGGATGGATTTAGGCCAAACGTCGGCATCATCCTGTCAAACCCGGAAGGGCAGCTGTTATGGGCTCGCCGGGTCGGGCAGGACGCCTGGCAGTTTCCCCAGGGCGGCATGCGTTCCGACGAAACGCCGGCCGAGGCCATGTACCGCGAACTGGGTGAGGAGGTCGGTCTGCTTCCCGAGCACGTCGAGGTGATCGGGGCCACGCGCGGCTGGTTGCGTTATCGACTGCCGCGCCAGTACATCCGCCGCGGCAGCCACCCGGTATGTATCGGGCAGAAGCAGGTATGGTTCCTGCTGCGGATACTGTGTACCGACAAGGCGGTCTCTCTCGATCACTCGGAGCGCCCCGAGTTTGACCGCTGGCGCTGGGTCGAATACTGGCACCCCCTCAACGAGGTGGTGGCGTTCAAGCGCAAGGTTTATCGCAAGGCGCTGAACGAACTGGCGCCACTGCTGTTTCCTGATGGTGTGCCGACTTGCCCGCAACAGGACAGGCCGGGTAAATAAATACCGCCTGTGACCCGCGGCCAGGCGGGTATCCAGCTGATTATCCCGTTTACTCCGATTCCACGGAACGACACGCATGCTTGATACGCTGAGAAGAATTGTCCAGGAGGTCAATGCCGCGCCGGATCTGCAAGGCGCGCTGGATATTATTGTCGAGCGCGTCAAGTCATCGGTCGCGGTGGACGTGGCATCGGTCTACCTGCTGGATGAAGAGCAAGGGCAGTTTGTGTTAAGTGCCACGCAGGGTTTGCGCAAGGATGCCGTTGGCAAGGCGCAGCTCGGCAGCAGTGAAGGCCTGGTTGGCATGGTTTGCGAGCGCGAGGAGCCGGTGAACATCGAGGATGCGCCAAGTCACCCGCGCTACCGTTTTATCCATGAAACAGGCGAGGATCCCTACCACGGTTTTCTGGGTGTGCCGATCATCCAGCATGGCAAGGTGCTCGGGGTTCTGGTTGTGCGCCAGCGCAAGGTACGCAAGTTCGACGAGGACGAGGAGTCGTTCCTGGTGACGCTGGCAGCGCAACTGGCTGGTGCCATTACCCATGCCGGTGCCAGTGGCAAGGTCACCAGCGCCCTGACGCAGACCGAGTCGGTGTCTGCTGCATTGCGTGGCCTGCCGGGAGCGCCCGGCGTGGCCATTGGGCAGGCCATGGTGGTCTACCCGCCTGCCAACCTTGAAGCGATTCCGGATCGTGTGGCGGTTGACACCGATCTCGAGGTAAACAATTTTGAGGCCGCGGTTGCCGCTGTCAGGGACGATCTGCGTGATTATGCAAATCGCATGTCCGCCGTGTTGCCGGCGGAGGAGCTGGCCCTGTTTGACGCCCTGCTGTTGATGCTGGGTGGAGACAGCCTGGTCGCTGAAACCGTGCAGCGTATTCGCGAAGGCAACTGGGCGGCTGGTGCGCTGCGCGAGACCATTGCTCAGCATGTCAGTGTGTTCGAGGCCATGGAAGATTCCTACCTGCGTGAGCGGGCCAGTGATATCCGTGATCTCGGTCGCCGCATCCTGACACACATGCAAAGCCACCCTGCTGAAAGTGTCGAAATCTATCCGGACACCGTGCTGGTGGGTGAAGACATCTCTGCTAGCCAGCTGGCGGAGATCCCGCTGGACAGGCTGGCCGGGATTGTCTGTGCCAGCGGCTCCAGTTCCTCGCATGTGGCGATCCTGGCGCAGGCGCTGGGCATCCCCGCGGTGATGGGTGTCAATGACATGCCCGTCAGCCGTCTCGAGGGCCGAACCATCATTGCGGATGGTTATCGCGGTGATGTCTTCGTCAACCCGTCGTCGCTGGTGCGCGAGGAATTCCTGTTGTTGCAGACGCAGGAGACGGAACTCACCGAGGCACTGAAGAACGTGGCCGGTCAGCCGTCGGTCACGCCGGATGGCGTACCGGTGCCGCTGTACCTGAATATTGGCCTGGTGTCGGGTGGTGGCACGGAAGTGCACAGTGAGGGTGACGGTGTCGGACTCTACCGCACCGAGGTGCCGTTCCTGATGCAGGATCGGTTCCCGGGCGAGGAAGAGCAATTGCGTATCTACCGTAATGCGCTGCAGGCATTTGCGCCACGCCCGGTCACGTTGCGCACCCTGGACGTGGGCGGTGACAAGATGCTGCCCTATTTCCCGGTGCATGAAGACAATCCGTTTCTGGGCTGGCGCGGTATCCGCATTTCACTCGATCACCCGGAGATCTTCCTGAGCCAGATCCGCGCCATGCTGCGCGCAAGTGTCGGGCTGAATAACCTGACCATCATGCTGCCGATGGTGTCCTCGGTCTCCGAACTGGATATCGCCATGTCCCTGATCGACCAGGCGCATGGCGAGTTGCTGGAAGACGGTATGCCGGTGCATCGGCCGCCCATCGGTATCATGATCGAGGTGCCTTCCGCCGTGTACCAGATCGAGGCTATCGCCAGGCGCGTGGATTTCTTCTCCATCGGCACCAATGACCTGACCCAGTACCTGCTGGCAGTGGATCGCAACAATTCACGCGTGGCGAACCTTTACCAGTGCCTGCATCCGGCGGTATTGCGCGCCATCAGGCAGGTGGTGGGTGAGGCACACAAATTCGGCAAGCCGGTGAGCGTATGCGGTGAGATGGCGGGTGACCCGGCGGCGGTACTCGCATTGCTCGGACTGGAAGTCGACAGCCTGAGCATGAGCGTGAGTAACCTTGCGCGAGTGAAGTGGGTGGTGCGCAGTTTCACACGCAACGAGGTGGTCGGGCTGCTGGATCAGGCGCTTGCTCTGGAGGAGCCGCGCGCTATCCGTGATTTGTACAACAGCGTCCTCGAGCAGGGTGGCCTGGGTGGTCTGGTGCGTGCGGGTAACTGAATACGTGGTATTACCACTTGCGTTTTCAGGTTATCGAATAGATCACGTTTATAGGGTTCCCGGTGTGCTAGAGTAGCGCGCACGACAGGTTACTGGAGGGTTTGATAATGCACGTTACCAGGGCGAATACCGCTGCGCGGCTGATCACTACATTGTTTCTGTTGTGTGCCTGCGCAGTTACGGGGCTGGCACAGGCCAAGTCTGCCGCGGAAATCAATATCAGTGTCGATGAAACGCTCAAGCGCTTCCGGAGCGAGGTGCAGGGTGGCAGCAAGTTCCTTGCCGGGGCCAGCGGTGTACTGGTGTTCCCGAGCGTGATCAAGGCCGGTATCGGTATCGGTGGTGAGTACGGCGAGGGCGCACTGCGTGTCGGCGGCAAGACGGTGGATTACTACAGCACGGCCGCGGCCTCTATCGGTTTTCAGCTCGGCGCACAATCCAAGTCCGTGGTCGTCGTGTTTATGAACAGCAAGGCACTCAGTGCTTTCCGCAAAAGTGATGGCTGGAAGGCCGGTGTCGATGGTTCGGTTGCCGTGGTCGAGTGGGGTGTGGGTGAGGATATCAACACCGTTGATATCAAGGATCCGGTTGTCGGTTTCGTGTTCAGCAACAAGGGACTCATGTACAACCTGACCCTGGAAGGGTCCAAGTTCACGAAGATCAATAAATAGCCACATATAACAACGAGGACATCGTTATGGAAGCCGTAGTGGATGGCAAGACAATACAGCTGAGCGAGGCCGGCTGGCTGGAGAACCTGGATGAGTGGAGCGAGGCGCTGGCAGGCCAGATTGCCATAAACGAGAAAATCGACGAGCTGACCCAGGAACACTGGGACATCATTAACCTGGCACGCGAGTACTTCACCGAGAACGGCCAGGTCTGCGAGCCACGTGCATTTTCCAAGTTGATGAAAAAGAAATACGGCAAGGACCGCAGTGACCAGAAATATATCTATTCGCTGTTTCCGACCGGGCTGATCAAGTGCGCCAACAAGATCGCCGGTCTGCCACGTCCAAAGGGTTGCAGCTAGGGCCGTCAGTATCTGTCTGTTGGTTCCGTGGCTATGCGCATAGAACAGGTTCCGGCATCAAGGGCGGCAGGGGCGCTTCCGGTGCTGCCGCGCCGGGTTACAATGCCTGCCCTGGATCTGCCGTTGAACACCGAGGAGAGGTTATCGTGAAGCGTTTCTGTTTGAACATTTTTGCCGGCCTGCTGCTGCTGGCAGTTCCTGCCGTGCAGGCTGTCCCCGAGCAACTGACCGAAGCCGGTAATACCGCAGACTTTCCGGATGTGCGCACCGATACAAATGGTAACCGGCACCTGGTCTGGTATGACGCGGATGTCGATAGTGGCGCTGTTTTCTATCGCATGTTCAACGCGGCTGGTGACGTCGTCATCGAGACCCTGCAAATCAATGACGGTGGCAGTGGTAGTGCCAATACCCGCCCCAGCCTGGCCATTGATGCAGGCAACCGGGTGCTGGTGGTGTGGCAGAACAATGCGGACGGGGAGATCTATTTCCTGCGTCTTGAGCCGTACCTGGATGACTTTGCTGACAGTATTGTAGATCTCGCAACCATCAAGACGGTAGGCGATACGCGCATCTCTGAAGGTGGGGATGGGCTTGCGGCCGTGCATCCACGTGCAGCTATCGACGCTACTGGTGACTTGCACGTTGTGTGGGAAGATTACTGTGGTCCGAATGTGCAGTACGTCAAGGTCGATGGTGATGGGGGCATCCTTAATGAACCTGTATTGCTGGGTGGGGCCGGCGGCTGCAATGACCTGCCCGATATCGCCGTCGATAGTACATCCAATGTCCACATCGTGTTCAGTAACACGGGAGAAGAGGTTTACTACGTCATGATTGACGGTGCGAGTGGCGACGTGCTGATTGACAGTACCCTGCTGACGGTCGATGACGACCTGTTTGCGACACATGCCACGCTTGGCGTGGACCCGGATGATAACAAGGTATACGTGGTGTTCACTGCGGGTACGGCAACGGGTGGCGAAGAGGTCTTGATGGTGGCGCTGGATCCATCACTGGATGATCAGGATGGCACTGCCGCCGATCCAGCCATTATCGGGCTGTCTGAAAGCCTGGTCAGTACCGGCAGTCCGCAGTTTACCTGGCGTGCCTTCTCTCGCTTCGGATTTGACCGACGCATGCATGTGACCTATATGGATTTTAATGCTGCGACCTGCCAGGGCACCTATGGCATCACCCATGTTCATATCACCACTGCCGGCAGTGTGCTGGCGCGTCAGATGCTGACTACCACCGGCGTCTCTTCTTCTCCCGGCTGTGACCCGGTGGCGCGACTGGCACCGGGTGGCGACCGCATCGTGTGGGCGGACAATTCACCCGGTACGCAGGAAATTCTGTCCGAGATATTTATTCGCGTCAGTGGGGGCAGCAGCGGCTATACCTGCAGCCTGGGTTCGAATGCCGGCTCTGCCTGGCGGGCCGGTGATTTCTGGTTGTTGCTGGCCGGCCTGGTTGCGCTGGGGGTCAGGCGCCGGCATATTCACGGGTAGTGCACTGCCGGGTGGTGGGTGTAAATGGCCTGCTGCACTGACCTGATGTTTAATTGCTCGCTTCAGGGTCGATAGTGACCGGAATTCTTTCCCTACCACGCTTGATGATAAGCTCCAGCCGTTCCGTTGTAGTGTAATTGTCCAGCAGTGTCTTGCCGGTCTCTGCCGACTCGATCTCGATCCCGTTGATAGCAGTAACCACATCATTTTGCCTGATCTTGTCGCTTGCCGTCTTGAGCAGGCGCCGGCCCTTGCTATTGACACCTCTGACGGTCATGCCCTTGAACACATCGTCGCTCATCACGGGGTGCAGTGAAAGCAGCTTTGAAATGGACTGGATTCCATCTGGCGTGGCAGGTGACGGTGTTCGGGCCTTACTGGCCGGGCGTCGTGGTGCAGAGCGTGCAGCGGCAGGGCCTGAGGATGTCGTGGTGCGCTTCTCCGTCAGCGCCAGCCGTTCATAACGGCCGTTGCGTAGCAGCAGGACGTGGTCGGCGTGGATTTCGTCCAGCACCGCGTTGCCGGGCAAATTGTCGCCCGGCTGGTAATGTTCCTGCTGTTTGCCCTTCTCTGCAATGATTGCGCGTGAATTTTCGGGCTGGTCTTCCAGGTAGACGCCGTTCAGTTCCAGGTTGAGCCGCGTCTCCGGTGCATTGGTCTTTTCCGGGGTGACACTGGCAGGCTGGGCGGATGGCTTACCAAACAGATGCCAGCTGGCGATGTTGTGCTGCGCACTATTACGGGGTTCCGGAGTTTGGGCGATCTGCTTTGCAGGTAGCCCTGTCATTTGCGCATCTGTATCCGATTGTTGCCAGCCAGGGATATGTTGCGCAACCATCCAGGCAATCCAGCCAAGCAGCAGAAGATTGCAACCCAGCGCAAGGCGCCGGATGCCTGTCTCGCCAAGTGATTGTTGCAGTTGGTGAAGTTGGAATGACATTTGTCGGAGTTTAACCGTGAAACGGTAGCCGTGTTGTGATTGTGACGCAGATTATTACACGCTTTGGCAGTGCGTGCAGCGCGTGACTTCAGCCGGTGTTGTGTGGGCCGCGTCGCTTGATCTTGCGCTGGTGGCTGCGGGCGCTGGTACGACGTCGTATCCACAGCCATACACCACTAATCGATAGCAGCAGGAACAGGATGGCGGCGGCGTCCATCAGGTAGACACCCCAGTGGCCCAGGATGCGACCACTGTGCAGATCCAGGACACGTTCCAGTGGCAGGCCGTTACCGCGCCAGGCGTTATCCAGTGACTGCCGGGCCGTCTTATCCAGTGTGGCGGGCATAGCCCAGCGGGCGTTCACGGCCGGCATCCCGGTCCATTTCATCAGTCCTGCGTCGCCCAGGTAGTCTCCCTGCCGGGTCCTGATGACAGGGAAGCCGTCATTGCCGATGCCAATGGCCTGTATGCCGGAAGGTATGCCTGTCGAACTGTCCATCCGCTCTACCAGTTCACCGGCCGGGGTGAGTAACACCAGCTGGTTTTCGGTGGCGGCTATCACCAGCTCATTAAATACCACGGCACCGATCAATGTCCCCTCGATATTAGGTCGGTGCACGTTGTTGACATACAACTGGCCGTTCAGTTCGGCAATCGTCAATGCGCCAGTGTTGAAGGCCCGCACATCGGCAGGCGCGTGAATGCCGTACCAGTCAAGCAGCGCAGGTGAGGATACCTGTATTGAATCGAGTCCGATTTCATCCGTGTGGTTCAGCAACAGCCCGGTAACGGCCAGTACGATGACGAACAGTGCGACGGCCAGGCCGATGTAACGGTGCCAGATGTACAGCGAGCGCAGCAGCGTGGCAGGTGATTTAGTGTTGTGGCTGCGTGTCATTATCGTTGTGTACCCTGTCGTGCAGGTAAAGCGCCAGGCGCGCAAGTTTTTCCAGTGCCCGTACCGAAAGGGTAGCGCCGGAGATGCCGTCGATATCATGATCCAGCTGTCGATCTGCAGTCAGGCCGATACCCGTGAACTGGTCAGTGAAGAAGGGGTGGCGAACCTCCCAGCCGCGGCTTTCCCGGAACGCCAGTACCCGTATCCGTTCTATACCCTTGTCGTTCACCACCAGCCCGACGGTGATCGGTCTTTCCTTGCCGATTTCTTCCAGAATCCATGCGCTGCGTCCCGCCTGGCTCCAGTAGCGGATGCGCAGGCCCGGGTAGGGGTGACCCATGATGGCGGTGCTGGCGGTGCGAATATCTTCCCGCAACCACAGGACGCCGGGTGCCGGCGGCGTGCCATCAAATACCTCGGCAAGGAAATCTTTATTGCTCTGGTAGACATCGCTCGCCAACAGCGAGCCGGATAGTAACAGTAGTATTAAGCTGGTGAGCAGTCGGATCATGAGGGTTGAGGTCCGCTCCACTGTGTCCGTGCCTAGAACTGGTAACCGACCCCGAGATTGAATCCGTCCTGCTCAGATCCATCCTCGTTGTCCTGTATTTGGTAGTCGGCTTTGAAGACTACATCCTCATGTGGCCACCAGTTCACGCCGAAGTCCCACTGCTGTTTCTCGGAAGTTGAGCTGGTGCCAGCAGCATTGTCCCACTGATTGAAGCGGGCGAACACGCCAAGGCCGCTAGATATTTTCCAGGAAGGCTCGATATAGAACCCGGTCTGTTCATCCGCGCCAATACTGGCTGGGTCGGAGCCATCAAGGTCCCACATTGCATACAACACACGAAGACCAAATGGACCGCGTTCGATGTCTGCGTGGACTTCATACAGCATGGCGCTGCCGGCGCCCGGTTCGTTACTTTGCGTTATGTCGGACTGGTACTGTATGGTGCCCGCGATTTCCGTACCCGGTATTCCAGTCCACTTGAGGCGTGCCGTGGCAGCCAGGTCCATGGCGTCAGCCCTACTTGTTTTTTGGCGGCCGCTACGTGGTTTGTATTTGTCTGCTGCAGAGGTGTTTAGCCCCTCGTGCAGGACCGCATCATAACTCCAGCCGGGTGCCAGTTGCCCTGACAGGCCGATACCGCCGGCCCACCATGTAGCAGGAATAATATTCTTTTCAACAGGGTTACGCTCGACGCCGTAGAAAGTCGGTGGTTCATGTGTTTCATTCAGGATGCCGACTGGCAGCAGTGCCACGCCGGCGCGCGCCAGATGTTGGTCATTGATGTCGATTTCCACAAAGGCCTGTTCAACCTCTACTTCACCATCGCTGGAACCATCACCTGTTGACAGTGCATGTTCGATTTCGAATTCGGAGAAGAATCGCACATCGTCGTTGAATTCATGCCCGAAAAACAGCACAAAGCGATGCAGGTCAATTTCTTCCTTGTCTTCTGCGCCACCATTGCCATTCAGGTTGTTATAGTGCATCTCACCGTAACCCCCCAGCGTGGTGCGATCAGCCCAGCCACCGGAGCTGGAGGAGGTTGCGCCGCTCTCGACGGCGACCACGGCGGCCTCGGCCTTTTCATCGGCGGCGGTGACCTTCTTGTCGGTATTCTGCTGTTGCTCTTTCAGTGCCGCGATTTCTTCTTGTTGTGCCTGGATAATCTGCCAGAGTTCTTCGATGGTCGGTGTCTTGCTGTCAGCGAGCCCCATCACAGGAATGAGCAGGGTGGCGCTAAACAGGGCGATGGCGAAAGCGGGGGGCTTCATGGCGGTCGGGTTCCGGTGGTTTGTATATGATGATTCACTGATATTCTACAGCGTATAAAACTAAATGCAAATCATTATCATTTATATTACTACTAATGTGCCGGCCACACTCCCCATGGTGGGGGGGTTGGATGATAACTATATGTATTTAATGGTTATTATCTTGTGCCGTGGGTGCCAGTCCGTGCCGGGGTGTCTGGAAACCGGGCCGGTCAACGTATATATTGATGGCAAGCTGTTTTTAACTAACCGTTAACGGAGATTGCAATGGCACAGACAGCATCCGGCTTCAGCGCCGAACTGACAGAGAGCGACCTGGCTTTGACCGCGACCGCGCGCGAGAAGATGCTGGAGCTGTTCAGCCAGGTCGAAGATGACGGGCTCAAGGCGATTCGTGTGTTCGTTTCCGGCGGGGGTTGTGGCGGCATGGGCTATGGCATGACCTTCACCGACGCGCAGTCGGAATATGATTGCGTGCGCGAGGAAGAGGGTTTCCATGTCTATGTTGATGCCGTGGCGCTGAACTACCTGCGTGGCGTGGAGATCGATTACGTGGAACGCCCGACCGGTGCCAGTTTCGTGTTCAATAATGCGTTTGCCATTACTGGTGGTTCCGGTACCTGCGGGGCATGCGGGGCGGCCGGCGGCGGTTGCGCCTGAGGGCGAATCCTTCCAGGGCAGGTGTTGCCAGTACACTGCCCTCTCATGACTGCGCGTGCGTTGACGGGCGTTATATCAGCCGATTGATTTCAGTGTTCACGGAGCTGCCGGTCTACCGGATGCGTGGAACCCGATGTCGCCACGTCTGCTGCTGATTGCTCCCCCCAACAGTTATCGCACGACCGCTTACCTGGCTGCGGCACTGCAACGCCATGTCGATGTGCTGGTGGCCTCCGAGGGTAAGCACTCGCTGGTCAGTGAGATCGCCGGCGGTCTGCATGTCGACCTGGCCAGCCCCGATGCACTGGATACCTTGCTGCAGGCGAACCGGGAGCGCCCGTTTTGCGGTGTGGTTGCCACCGATGATGCGACCGTCGAACTGGGCAGTCGCATCGCCGCCTCGCTTGGACTGCCACACAATCCGCCGCGGGCAGCCCGTTATTCACAACGCAAGGACCTGTCCCGACAGGCACTCCGGGATGCCGGTGTCGGTGTGCCGGATTTCCGGGTAATTGATCTTGCCTGCCCGCTGTCCGCGCAGCTGCGATCATTGCCGCTGCCGGCGGTACTCAAGCCGTTGTCGCTGTCCGGCAGTCGTGGCGTGATTCGCGTTGACACACCCGCGCAGGCCGTGGCGGCTTGCAAGCGCATCGGAAAGATCATTGCCGATGAGCGGCAGCAGGATGACCGGGTGGCCGGGCACCTGCTGATGGAGACTTTTGTTCCGGGCCCCGAGGTGGCGGTGGAGGGGTTGTTGCGAGAGGGTGAGCTTGCCGTGCTGGCAATCTTTGACAAACCCGATCCGCTGGACGGTCCGTTCTTTGAAGAAACCTATTACATCACGCCATCGCGGCATGCCGGGACTGTGCAACAGGCTATCGTGGCCTGTGTGCAGGCGGCCTGCCGCGCACTTGGCCTGCGCGAGGGTCCGGTGCATGCCGAGTTGCGTATTGCTGCGCAGGGTTGCGTCATCATGGAGGTGGCTGCGCGGACCATCGGTGGCGAGTGCGCGCGCCTGCTGCGTTTTGGCACCGGCCACGGCCTGGAAGAACTGGTCATTGCGCATGCCACCGGACAGTTCCTCGCGCCGGTTCCCGCCAGCGGTGCTGCCGGCGTGTTGATGATGCCGATAGAACAGGCCGGTATCCTGCGCCGTATCGAAGGTATTGCCGCTGCACGCGCCGTGCCGGGAATCGAGGATGTCTCGATTGCAATACGCGAGGGTTATGAGCTGCAGCCGTTACCGGAGGGGGGCAGTTATCTTGGTTTTATGTTTGCCCGGGCAGCAACCGCCGGAGACGCCGAGGCTGCACTGCGCACAGCCTTTGCGAAACTGAATATTGTGGTGGCGCCACTGTTGCGCATGCAGGATGAACGTGGCGTCAGTTGATTACTTCTTGGCGCCGGGCGGCTTGAAGCCCTGTGGAACGTCGCCGTGGTCACCCTCGCCAAACAGAAAGCCCAGCATGTGTTGTTCGATGACCTCTATGCTGGCCGGGTCTGCCGTGTTCAGGCCATTCTCGTTGATGATCATGGTCAGGCGTTCCAGCCATTGCTTCCAGCCTTCTTCGGAAACGTTCTCGTAAATACGTTCGCCCAGCGAGCCGGGATGCGGTGCGGACTCCAGCCCTTCGGCCTCACGTTTAAGAACGACACAGCTGACTATTCGGCTCATGTCCTGATCCTCTCGATTCCAGTGTTGGCTTATTGTAACCGGAAAACATCCTGTCGTTGCATGGCCCGTGCCGGTCAGAAGGGTTTTACTACGGCCAGTAGCACAATGGCAATCAGCAACAGTGCCGGGATTTCATTGATCCAGCGATAGAAAACGTGGCTGTGTCGGGCAGTCCCGGCGCGAAACTCACGCATGATCTTCAGGCAGTACAGGTGATAGATGACCAGGCCGGCGACCAGCCCCAGCTTGGTGTGTAGCCAGCCGGAGCCGGACCAGGCGGCCCAGGCGTAGTCGACCAGTAACCACAGGCCAAATATCGCGGTCAGCACGGCGCCTATCGTCATAATGGCAAACAGCTTGCGTTCCATCACCAGAAAACGGTCGTGGCTGACCGCGTCCTGCACATCAGCATGGTAGACAAACAGGCGCGGCAGGTAGAACAGGCCGGCGAACCAGGTCACCATGAAGATAACGTGCAGACCTTTCACCCAGATCATGCTGGCACTCCCGTTCCCTGTAAGTCGTCGTCAGTGCGTGTTGCCTGTTGCAGCATGTCAAGAATGTCCCGGCGTAGCTTGTCCATATTCATTTCGCCGATCTTCTGGAACACGATGCGTCCGTCCGGGGCAATCAGGAACGAGGTCGGTGTGAGCCTGACGTTGCCGAATGCGCGTGCGCTGTCTGCATTCAGGTCCAGGGCAATCGGGTAGGGGATCTGCCTTGCCTCGCGCATGGCCAGCACATGGTTGGGCGGGTCGTAGTCCATTGCAATACCGATGATCTCCAGCCCCTGTGGCGACAGTTCTTCATACAGTTCAATCAGGTGTGGCATCTCCTTGATACAGCCGGGGCAGGAGGTGGCCCAGAACGTGACCAGCAGCGGTTGGCCACGGTAATCCGACAGCTTCAGTTCGCGACCGTCTATGCTGGTAACGCTGATGTCAGGGCTGGACTTCAGCCCGGCCGGAGCAAGCCAGAGGTAGCCGAGCGCAGCAAGCAGCACAATGGCAAACAGTGTTATGAGTTTTTCTTTCATGTCTTTTGCGGTTTGTCCGGTTCTTTATGTTCGGTTTCCGGTATCACTTCAGGCTTGCCGCCAAACAGGCGCCTGATCCACCCGAACACCTTCTTGATGCCGCGCCAGAGTTTCGGCAGCAACCAGATCATCAGCAGGATAAAGAGTACCAGCAACACGATAAACAATACCGGGTTGTAAAGTGCTGCCCACAGTCCTGCAATCACGGCGACATCTTCACCGATCGAGGCAAACCAGTTGGTAAACGGTTCCGGTGACGTGTTAATCAGTACCCGGGTGCCGGCCTTGGTGAAATGACTGCCGGTGGCAAGGGTACCGCCGGCAATGCCGGCTGCCAGTTGTGCGGCCGGACCGACATCACCGATTGCGCCCGCGGCCAGTACGGCGCCTGCGGGTATGCGGATGAAGGTCGACAAACCGTCCCAGCCGGTGTCGACGCCGGGTATCTTGTCGGCAAAGAACTCTACGCAATACATCAGTCCGGCAGCGAGCATGACCATCGGATCGGTGAGAATCTGCAGGTCGGGCGGCAGGTCGATGTTCCCGGTTGTGCCCAGGTAACCGAGCATCAGGATAGCGGCATACAGGTTGATGCCGCTGGCCCAGGCAACGCCCATGGTGAGTGCGATTGTTTGTGTGATATCCATGTCAATGCGACCCCGGTTTGAAGTGGCTGTTCATTTCCGTTAACGAACGGGACCCGGGAGCCCCGGCGATTTTGCGGGTAACTGCCGGCGCGAACCTGTTTCCGATCGACGACACTGATTCGTAACTACATGTATTATATCAAAAAGAAGGCGCAAAAAAACCGTTATATTCCAACAACACCTTTATATAATAGGCGCTCCGTAATTCACTTGTTCTTGGCTGAACAGTCAGGATCCTGACTGCAGAGTATTTCAGGTATGGCGACAGCCGATGGTTCTTGCAGGTTAGTACACGCAATGATTTCTTTTTTAACCAGGGAAAGTAACTAGGAGAAAGGTAATGAACAAAAAACTGATTTTTGCCGTTGCAATGGCAACGATTATCACCGGTTGTGGTGACAAGGATGATGCAGCTACCGGCACTGCCGAGCCAACCATGCTGGAGCAGGCCGGCGATGCCGCTTCCGATGCTGCTGATGCGGTTAGCGAGACAACCAGTGATGTAGTGGAAGGTGCCAGTGATATGGCTTCCGATGCAGTTGATGCCACCAAGGAAGTCGTGCATGACGCAGCACAGGGCGTCGCCGATGCGACAGCCGACAGTGCCGAAGAAGCGGCTGCAGACGCTGCCAGTGATGCAACCGACGCTGCCGGCGCTGCAATGGGTCAGTAAGAACAGCAGATTTGCTGATTATGGGGCGGTCAGGCGCAGGCCTGATCGCCTTTTTTATGGAACAGAAACCGAATTATGTTGCGTAGCGTATTTATAGTTTTCATTGCCGGCTGGATTGCGTGGTTTGCACTCGACAAGCCACGTCCGGGACCTGGCTCCTTTCCGCGCGCCAGTGACAGACTGCTGGACAATTTCCAGCTGGCGTTCGATATGCTGCGAGCCGGACAGTGGGAGTACGCATATACCTTCATCTGGAACGCACACTACCTTGTGCTGTCACTGCTGGCCGGGGCGCTACTGGCGATGTTGATAGGTAGTGTTTCGGACTACCTCGGACGTCGGCGCATGCGCAGGTTGATATTGCCGAAGAGGAAGGAAATCCCTCAGCAGGAGAACAAGAGTGCTGCGCCGGAGTCGCCATCAACCCCGGCGCAGTCTGAGTGATCTAGTGCGTGATCACCGGGTCCAGGGTCTTGGCCTGCTCAACCCAGCCGACAACGGTCTTCTCTGACGGCACAGTCCGGGTCAGTTTCTTTGCCTCGTTGACTTCCATCATCTTCGCAGCGAGATTTTCAGCATTACGATTACGCAACTCCTTTACGGTGTCGACGCCTGCCGCCTCCAGTAATTCCGAGTATTCCGAACCAATACCCGACACGCGCATTAAATCGGCCATGTTGGCCCACTTGAGTAACTGGCCTTCGCTGACGCCGGTGGTTTCCGCCGTTGACTTGCGTCCTTTCGCGTCGCAGCAGAGCTTTAACAGGTCATCGGTAGTGCTGATGTCAGCGGCGGCGAGTTTCTCCGCGTAAGCGGGTCCGATTCCCTCGATTTCTTCGATTTTGTAACTCATGGCTGGATACTCCTTGTGGACAGAATGATGCTATGTGTGGCTGTAGTGCCGGAAGAGTCGGTAGACTGAACGGCTGAAATTAAACAATGCAGTTATCCATTTTTCAAGTGCACGTCCGGCATGGTTATTAAAATATCTATAATTGTTGAATTATTGTTGTGTCGACTGCTATAAAATGACGGATTGATGATTTGAACAGCCTGAAAAATCAGGAAGATAGTGAAGAAACAGATTATGAGTGCTGATAACCCGGTTAGAGAAATCCGTATCAATCCCGTTGTGCCGTCTGAATCGGTGCTGGTTGCCACGGCGCGTAACCAGCGTCCACGCCAGCAGGAAGAGCGCATTCCGCATGATGATCGCAAGCATGTTGAGAGCTGTCCGTTCTGCAAGGGCAATGAGGACAAGACACCCCCCACCATCGCCGCGCTGCCGTCGGAGCAGGACTGGAGCATCCGTATTGTTCAGAACCTGTTCCCGGTGCTGGGCACGGAAAGCGACAGTAATAACATCAGTTTTGGCATGCAGCAGATCATGGATGGCTATGGTCATCATGAGGTGATTATCGATCACGATCATCACGGCATCGAGATCCACGAGATGACACAGCAGCACCTGGAGATGTTGCTGGGCAGCTACCGGCAGCGTATGGATGAACTGTTCAGTTCAGATGAGCGCATACGCTATGTACTGGTGTTCAAGAATTTCGGCGCTGCTGCAGGGGCCAGCATCAAGCACACGCACAGCCAGTTGATTGCCATGCCGATCATTCCGGAGAATGTCTACAATGAGGTTGCCTGTAGCCAGGCCTATTACCGGAAACACCACCAGTGTGTATTCTGCAGCCTGATCGACGAAGCACTGACCTTCGATGCAACTATCTACAACCGCGAGTCCGGTGAAGTGCGGCGCAAGGTGGATGTAGGCCAGTACGTGATTGAACGCAGCGAACGCTTTATTGCCATCAAGCCGTTTGCCAGTCGCTATGAATGGGAGGTACATATCCTGCCACTGGAGCACAACAGCAACTTCATGCGCACTACACCGGAAGACCTGGCGGATTTCGCCGGTGTACTGAAGCGCACCATGCAACGGCTCGACAAGGTGCTGGGTGGTGCGCAGTACAACTACTATTTTCATACCGTGCCGCGCTGCGAATCGCTGCAGGACTGCGATGCCAGTTATCACTGGCACATGGAGATCTGTCCGCGCACCTCGATCCCGTCCGGCTTTGAACTGGGCTCTGGTCTGTTTGTGACCACCATCAGCCCTGAAGATGCAGCACAACAGTTGCGGGAGGCTATGTGATGGCTGATTACGAGGGTGCCGCTGTGTCGGCGCAGCAGGAACTGGAACGGATCATCCTGCGCATGCAGGAAATCCAGCGTGCCATCAAGGCATCCCGTCAACCGGCATCTATGCTGGAACTGGAGGAGCTCAAGTCGTTGGGCCGTGAATACGCACGTATTGTTGATAAACTCACGAACCCGCCCGGGGATACGGCGCAGGTCTGAACATAGCTAACGGAGTCAACAAAACCATGACAGAAGACCAGGGCATCTTTATCGGCAAGGGTGAGCAACCCGTCTACCTGTTGCCGCGGCTCGCCAATCGCCATGGCCTGATCGCCGGCGCGACCGGCACCGGCAAAACCGTGTCGCTGCAGATTCTGGCCGAGGATTTCTCGCGCCGTGGTGTTCCGGTGTTCATGGCTGACGTGAAGGGTGACCTGTCCGGTATCAGTCAGGCCGGCAAGGAGCATCCCAAGTTGATGGAGCGCGCCACCACCATTGGGCTGGAGGATTATCGTTTCGAGTCATTCCCCGTGGTGTTCTGGGACCTGTTCGGCGACCAGGGCCATCGTGTGCGCGCAACGGTATCGGAAATGGGTCCGCTGTTATTGGCCCGCCTGCTGGGTCTGAACGACACCCAGGAGGGTGTGTTGTACGCCGTGTTCAAGATGGCGGACGACCAGGGCATGTTGTTACTCGATCTCAAGGATCTGCGCGCCCTGCTGGTATTTGCCGGCGAGAATGCAAAGGAACTGCGACTTGAGTATGGCAACATGTCCAGTGCCTCGATCGGTGCTATCCAGCGCCGCCTGCTGGTGCTGGAGGAAGAGGGTGCTGAACAGTTTCTTGGCGAGCCGGCGCTGGACCTGTTTGATTTCATGCGTAACGGCGCAAATGGCTACGGCAATATCAATATACTCGCCGCCGACAAGCTGATGCAGACGCCAAAACTTTACGCGACGTTCCTGCTATGGCTGCTGTCGGAACTATTCGAAGAGCTGCCGGAAATCGGCGACCCGGAACAGCCGCGACTGGTGTTCTTCTTCGATGAGGCACACCTGCTGTTTGATGATGCGCCCGATGCGCTGGTTGACAAGATCGAACAGGTGGTGCGCCTGATCCGTTCCAAGGGTGTAGGTGTCTATTTTGTGACCCAGAATCCACTCGATATTCCGGATGCCATCCTGGGCCAGTTGGGCAACCGTATTCAGCATGCGCTGCGCGCATTTACGCCGCGTGATCAGAAGGCCGTGCGTGCGGCGGCCGATACCTTCCGCGCCAATCCCGCGTTCAAGGCCGCTGATGCCATCAAGGAGCTCGGTGTCGGCGAGGCGCTGGTATCCACACTCGGCGGTAAAGGTACGCCGGGCATTGTGGAGCGCACCCTGGTGCGTCCGCCGGCCTCGCGGCTCGGACCGGCAACGCGAGCCGAGCGTGACGCAGTGATTGCGCAAAGTTTGCTCGGCAAGCGTTATGACAAAACCGTGGACAGCCGCTCGGCCTACGAGATGCTCAAGGAGCGGGCAGAGAAGGCGGCGGCTGTCGAGCAGCAGGAGGCAGCGTCCGAAAGCAGGGCGGGTGCGCAGAAGAAAACAACCCGGAGCCGTGGCAGTAACCGGCAGGGTGTAATGGAAGCCATGGTCAAGAGCGTGGCCCGCTCCGTTGGCAGTTCGCTGGGCCGGCGTATTGCACGCGGCATCCTGGGCTCGTTTCTGAAAGGCTAGCAAGGACTTCCGCTGTGAACAGCAAGCTGCCGCGTAAATACAATGCACTGCTGACGGCGGTGCTCGTGCTGGGTCTGCTGGCCTGGCAGTATTTCAATCCCGGATCTGACGTGAACCGTACGGCGGTTACGTCGGAGAGTTCAGAAAGCGTCGTTCAATCGGCGTACGCAGCGCGACGCTCCGGTGTCTGGATGGAAACGAGTGGACGTATCAGTCGTATTCTTCCTGATGACAACGACGGTTCGCGCCACCAGCGTTTCATTCTCGATGTCGGTAGCGGGCATACCGTGATGGTGGCGCACAATATTGATCTTGCCGATCGTGTCCCGGTTAATAAGGGTGATTCGGTCAGTCTGCGTGGTCGTTTTGAATGGAATGAGCGTGGTGGTGTTATTCACTGGACGCATCATGATCCGCAAGGTGAGCACCAGGGTGGCTGGATCCGGCAGAATAATGAGCTATACAAGTAGTATATAACCGCAGCAGTGCCTGCGAGGAGGATGGAATGATGAACCTGTTAGGAATGTTGCTGGAAAACCAGGGCTCGCCTGCGCTGAAACAGCTCGCGTCAGGTTTTGGTCTCAACGAGGGTGATGCGCGGAACGTGTTGAATGAAATGGTACCTGCATTATCGCGCGGTATGCAGCATAATTTGTCCCGGGAAAGCGGGCTTGAAGACCTTCTGGGTGCGCTTGGCAAGGGTGATCACCAGCGGTATATCGACCAGCCGGAGTTATTGTCCGGAGACCAGGCATCCCGTGAGGGTAATGCTATACTCGGTCACCTGCTGGGCAGCAAGGACGTCAGTCGCCGTGTTGCAGGGCATGCGTCCGGGAAGACCGGTGTTGACGAAGGGCTGCTGAAGAAAATGTTACCCGTTATTGCCACCATGGTGATGGGTGCGGTCAGCAAGCAGGCAGGGTCGCAGAATCTGCTGGGCGGCAAGGTGCCCGGTGCGACCGGGTCGGGTGCCGGTCTGCTGACACAGTTTCTTGATGCTGACAAGGACGGTTCAGTCCTCGATGACTTGATGGGGATGGCCGGTAAATTCCTGTAACCTGTTTTCCGGGTAGTAGGGGTAACGATGAGCGCCGACCTCGATTCATACTACAAGAAGATCATCGAGGGTATCGGTGAGGATCCCGGACGAGAGGGTCTTCTGGATACACCAAAGCGTGCAGCGCGCGCCATGCAGTATCTCACGCGCGGTTATCAGCAAACGCCTGACGAGGTGGTGAACAACGCGATCTTCGAGTCGGATAATGACGAAATGATCGTGGTCAAGGACATCGAGTTGTATTCCCTGTGCGAACACCACCTGCTGCCCTTTATCGGCAAGTGTCATGTTGCCTATCTCCCGACCGGCAAGGTCATCGGGTTGTCGAAGATCGCGCGTATCGTCGATATGTTTGCGCGACGCCTGCAGATACAGGAAAACCTCACCAAGCAGATTGCCGATACCCTGATGGAGGCCATCGAGCCTTCCGGTGTGGGTGTGATTATCGAGGCGCAACACCTGTGCATGATGATGCGTGGCGTGGAAAAACAGAATTCCATGATGACCACGTCCATGATGCTTGGCACATTCCGTGATCAGGACCGGACCCGTTCGGAATTCCTGCGCCTGGTTATGGGTTAGGACGACAGATTTGCGCAATACCAACTGAAAAATAGAGGAGTTTGAAAATGAGCGTAGCTAAAGTCACAGAAATAACATCTTCTTCGAGCAAGTCATTTGATGATGCGGTAAAGGATGGCATCAAGCGTGCGGGCAAGACCCTGAAAAACATCAAGGGGGCCTGGATTCAGGAGCAGAGCGTTGTAGTGGGCGGTGACAAGATCACCGAGTACCGGGTTAATATGAAAGTCTCGTTCGTTCTGAAAGACTGAACCCGGTGCATCAAATTCGATAGCTGTGTTCGATCTCCTTGCGCGTTAGCACGCCATAGACGCGACTGATGCCGGGTACGGTTGTGCGCGTGACATACAACGCATCAACCTTATGGTGTTCCAGGGAATCCAGCGCCTCCTGCAGTGTGGCCTGGAAATCGATGGGCCGGATTTCACCGCGTGTGGCCGGAATCTCCATCAGGTCGATCGTCTCACTGTCGTCCTCGGCTTCAAGATGGCGCGCCAGCTCGGCTGCCGGCATGATGCCGGTGGGTGTGTTGTCTTCCCTGATCAATATCCACTGCGGCTCGTCCGACAGGGCCGTGACCGCCTGCACCCTGTCGACGTGCCGTGTCAGGGTTTCCACGCGGCGTTCCATTACGTTTGCCACACCCATGCGCTGCAGCGCACGGGTTAGCGGAGTTTCGCGGTAATCGAGTCCGCGTGCCTTCATCAACACCAGGTAGACGGAATCCTTACCGAACAGTTCCCGGCTCACCAGGGAGGCGGCAATCAGTGCCAGCATGCCCGGCAGAATGATGTGCGGGTTTGCGGTTAGTTCCAGCATGGCGGTGAGTGCGGCCAGCGGTGCCTGCAGCGTCGCGCCCATGAACGTGCCCATGCCGATCAGTGCATAAAAAGCGGGTGTGGCAACTTCACCGGGCAGTGTGCTGTCTGCGAACAGACCCATGGCGCCACCGGCCATGGCACCCATTACCAGCGTTGGGCCGATGAGTCCGCCGGGCAACCCCAGCCCGAGGCCGATGGCGGTCGCGAAGATTTTTGCCAGGCAGATACCCGCCAGCAGCCCCAGGCCCAGTTGTCCAAGCAATGCCTGGTTCACCGTGTCATAGCCGACGCCCATCACCTCCGGTGACGCCGTGGCGATCAGGCCGATGATGCTGCCCCCCAGTGTGCAGCGCAGCCACACCGGCCAGCCGGCTGAGAAACGGCTGGTGCGTTGCAGCAGGTGAATGAACAGGGCTGCCAGGCAACCCAGTACCACACCGGTCAGCAGGATATAGGGTAATTCCAGCAGAGAACCTAGCTGCGTGTTCGGTATAACGAATACCGGGCTGTCGCCAAACACGGCCTGGGTGAGCGTGGTGGCGGTAACCGCGGCCAGGATCACGGGCGCAAAACTGACCAGTGAGTATTCCATCATGACCACTTCCATGGAAAAGATGACGCCGGCAAGCGGTGTATTGAATGAAGCGGCAATCGCCGCGGCAATGCCGCAGGCGGCCAGGGTGCGGTTACTGTTGTTCGGCAGGCGCAGCCATTGACCCAGCTGGCTGCCACTGGTGGCGCCCAGGTGTACGCTGGGGCCCTCGCGTCCGACGGAATGTCCGCTGATGATGCTTAGCGCGGCGCCGAAGAACTGCGCCAGGGCATTGCGCCACGGCAGCCTGCCCTGGTGATAGGCAAGGCGTTCCATGACATGCACGACGCCGACCTGGCGTGTCCCGGAACGGAGGTATTGCCAGATCAGTCCGATCACCAGTCCACCAAACGCTGGTAGCAGCAGGCGGGCCATGGGTGCCATGGCCTCGTAGTTCTCGGTTCCGCCGCCCGGCAGGAACAGACCCTGACTGGATTCCACCAGTAGCCGGAACAGGATGATGACCCCGCCGGAGAGCAGGCCGACCGGGATAGCCAGCATGGCCAGTTGTGGCAGTGCATCGATTCCGGACAGCCGGAGACCGAGGTTATCCAGCCATTGATGCCAGCGTTGCTGCAGCACGTTTGCTCCTCTTCCCGGCAGGGTGACAGTGAATGTTGCGTGGACCGGTAATCCGGCTATTGTAGAATGCCGTGCCGGTGGATGGTGTAATATCTGCCTCACTGCTTGACGGGCAATGAAAACAGGTGGAGAAAAAATGATCAAGGTCGGTGTGGTCGGCGGTACCGGGTATACCGGGGTGGAATTGTTGCGCTTGCTGGCAGCCCATCCGGAGGCCCGGCTGACGGTAATTACCTCGCGCTCCGAGGCCGGCCGCGCCGTGGCGGACCTGTTCCCGAACCTGCGTGGTTTTACGGATGTTGAATTCTCCGTGCCGGATGCGACGCAGTTGCAGTCCTGTGACCTGGTGTTTTTCGCAACACCGAATGGCACCGCCATGACCCTGGTGCCGGAACTGCTGGCGGCCGGCGTGCGTGTTATCGATCTTGCCGCGGACTTCCGGCTCAGGGATGCTGCTGCCTGGGAACAGTGGTACGGCATGCCACATGCCTGTCCGGAGTTGCTGGATGAAGCCGTGTACGGGCTGACCGAGGTCAATCGCGATGCCGTTGCCGGCGCACGCCTGGTGGCCAACCCGGGGTGCTATCCGACGGCCGTGCAGCTGGGACTGTTGCCCCTGCTCGAGGCCGGGCTGGTTGATATTGAACACCTGGTCGCCGATGCCAAGTCGGGTGTCAGTGGTGCCGGGCGCAAGGCGGCCACTGCGACGTTGTTGTGCGAGGCAAGCGAGAGTTTCAAGGCCTACGCCGTACCGGGCCATCGGCACTTGCCGGAAATCCGCCAGGGCCTGGCGCTTGCCGCCCGGCAGCCGGTGGGTCTGACCTTTGTACCGCATCTCACGCCGATGATTCGCGGCATCCATGCCACACTGTACGCACGCCTGCGTGATACAGAACGGGATTTGCAGGCATTGTTTGAGGCGCGCTACGCTAATGAGCAGTTTGTCGATGTGTTGCCTGCCGGCAGCCATCCGGAAACGCGCAGCGTGCGTGGCGCCAATCATTGCCGCATTGCCGTTCACCGGCCGCAACAGGGTGATACCGTGGTAGTGCTGTCGGTGATAGACAACCTGGTGAAGGGAGCTGCCGGCCAGGCAGTCCAGAATATGAACGTCATGTTCGGGCTCAATGAGTCATCCGGGCTCGACCAGCCCGGCTTACTGCCCTGAGCGGTCAGGGTGACCTTTTTGCGAACTGTATCCGGTTCTGTGGCTGATGGCTTGCCATACTGATAACCGTACGTCAGGCTGCCTGGAGTGGTCAGCATGAAGATAACGCCTGTGCGTATTGGTGCTGGCGTGCTGCTGGCATTGCTGCTGCTGGTCGGCTGGAGGTTGTATGACCTGGGCAAGATACACGGTGTCGTCGAGCTTGCCGGGTTGCGCGCGGAGGTTCAGGTGCTGGAGCGGCACAATAAGGAACTTGTAAAGGAATCCGGTGCGTTGCGGGATGAGATCGCCATCCTGGAGCGTTCCAGCCAGATTGATCAGCAGGCTGCGCAGGCAGTAAAGTCGGAACTGGGGCAGCTTGAAGAGGCATTACAGGCGAGCCGCGAGGAAGTGGAGTTCTATCGCGGCATCGTCGCGCCGGGTGATGTCGACCCGGGGTTGCGTATTCATCGCTTTGACCTTGAGGAAGGTCTCGCGCAAGGGGAGTATCATTATGACCTTGTGCTGACCCAGCTTAAGCGTAATGACAAGTTTGTCAGTGGCGTGGTGGGCTGGAAGATTTCAGGTGTGCTGGATGGCGAGCCCGTGGAGCTTGCGCTGGACAAGATCACCGAACCGGCCGTGCAGCAACTCAAGTTTCGTTTGCGCTATTTTCAGGACCTTGCTGGCACGATCAAACTGCCGGAGGGGTTTGTTCCGGACCGGATCGAACTGACGGTCAGTCCAAAAGGCAAGCAACCGCCGGTGGTGCAGGCATTTGACTGGCCCGCGATCACCGGATAACGACAGGAGAAGGCATATGTTTGGAGATAGCAAAAAACCGAAAAGCAGTTCTGCCAAGGTCGACACCATTATCGGTCAGCAGACCCGGATCGAGGGAGATGTCCACTTTACCGGCGGCTTGCATGTCGACGGCCACATCAAGGGCGGTATTCTCGCCGAGGCCGGTTCCGCATCCGTGCTGACCGTCAGCGAGCACGGCAGTATCGAGGGCGATGTGCGCGTACCCACGGTGATCCTGAACGGCACGGTGACCGGCGACGTGCGCTCCGATGACCGTATCGAACTCGCTGCCAAGGCCGCGGTCAATGGCGATGTGTATTACAACCTGATCGAGATGGCCATGGGTGCCGCGGTTAATGGCAGCCTGGTGCACCCGAGTGAGAAGGGCTCGTCAGTACTGAGTTTCGAGCGCGACAGCACGGAGCAGGGTGCGGGCCCGGACTAATACTTGACCAATTTGCTCAGGAAATAGATAATTTGCTGATTGGAATCGAATTGGCAAGAGGCAGTTACTGCAATGAGTGAAACAGCAGCATCAATGAGCACCGACATCACCTTTACCGATGCCGCCGCCGGTAAGGTTAAGTGCCTGATTGAGGAAGAAAATAATCCCGGCCTGAAGCTACGGATTTATATCTCGGGCGGTGGCTGTTCCGGCTTTCAGTACGGGTTTTCGTTCGATGAAAACATCACCGAGGGCGATATCGTAGTGGAAAACGGCGGTGTGGCGCTGGTGGTCGATCCCATGAGTTATCAATATCTTACCGGTGCGGAAGTGGATTATACCGAGGGTCTGGAAGGCGCCCAGTTCGTGGTCAGAAATCCCAATGCAACGACAACCTGTGGCTGTGGCTCGTCCTTCTCGGTCTGAGTACGACTGAACTCCAGGTACAAGGGGGCGTTCGCGCCCCCTTGCTGCTTTATCTCCATCAGTAATCTGTTCGCCCGCAAGGCTATGCAGTAGCGCCTGTCTGGCTGTCGTGACACGCAATGGTGTTCGCCAGTTTATAATCATGTGCAAGTTTACGTTTATTCAGAGGATTCGCTGTGACTGATTATCAACCCGGGCTGGAAGGTGTTCCGGCGACAAAATCCACGATTTCCTACCTGGATGGCAAACGGGGCATCCTGACCTACCGCGGTTACCGGATTGTCGACCTGGCCGAACACAGCAGCTTCGAGGAAACTGCCTACCTGCTGCTGGATGGCGAGTTGCCGACGGCAGAGCAGTTATCGGTGTTCGACGGGCAGTTGCGTGAACATCGCACGGTGAAATACAACGTGCGTGACATCATGCGGGCATTACCGGTTACCGGACACCCCATGGAGATGCTGCAGACGGCGGTTGCCAGCCTGGGCATGTTCTATCCCAATAACGTGCCGGTACAGATTCGCAGTCCCGGTGACGAAAGCGAACGTTACGTGCATGGCCAGTCGGTTCGCATCCTGGCGCGCATGGCAACACTGGTGGCCATGTGGCAGCAGATGCGCCTCGGCAACGACCCGGTACGGGCGCGTACCGACCTCAGTTACGCCGCCAATTTCCTGTACATGTTTTCCAACGGGATCGAACCGGACCCGCTGACTGCCCGTATCATGGATGCCTGTCTTGTGCTGCACGCCGAACACACCATCAATGCCTCGACCTTTGCGGCGATGGTGACCGGCTCGACGCTGGCGATGCCGTCCTACGTGATTGCTGCCGCGATCGGTACCCTGGCCGGTCCCCTGCATGGTGGTGCCAACGAACATGTCATCCAGATGCTGGAGGAAATCGGCAAGCCGGAGAATGCGCGCGCCTGGCTCGACAAGAAACTTGCCACGAAGGAAGTCATCTGGGGCATGGGGCACCGCGAATACAAGGTCAAGGATCCGCGCGCTATCCAGTTGCAAAAGATGATGATGGAGCTGGCAGCCGCGCGCGGCACGGCGAGCCCGATATTCGAGACCGCCATTGCGCTGGAGGAGGCCTGCGAGGAGACGCTGGCACCCAAGGGCGTCTACCCGAACATCGATTATTACTCAGGTATCCTGTACCGCGAGATGGGTATCCCGACCGACCAGTTCACCTCGATCTTTGCAATCGCACGCACCGCGGGCTGGCTGGCGCACTGGCGAGAGCAGGTGTCGGAGAACCGCATCTTCCGGCCCACGCAGGTCTACGCCGGCGAGGAAATGCGCGAGTACCAGTCGATTGGTGAGCGCTAGCCGGAATGGTCGTTGCTACTATCGGTATTACCATTCTGGTGATGTCTGTTATTGGAGCAGCGCTGTGGGTCAGGCGTGAAGCATCAGGCCAGCAGCGGCAGGCGAAAGTATTGCTTTTCGTCCTGTACTTCTGGGTGTTGGCCTTTATTCAGTTGATAGTCGTTGCTATTGGTTATTCGGTGCTGGCCCGCTGATTAATAACTACTTAACGTCTGGCTCTTCGGCTCCGGGCTGCCGGGGTTGATCGGAATTGCGAGAAGAAAGAAAGCGGCTTGATAATTACAGCAGCAACAATCGAAACGGCGGCCTTCGTGTCGCCGTTTTCTTTGGCCGCTGTACGGCAATCATTGGTCGGACTCGGTTCCTGGGGTAATCAGCTGAATTCATGCTAAACAGAAACTATCACCCCATGAGACAGCGGCTTCTGCAGGACAGACGCCGACAGTGAGCGCCAGTTTCTTGCCAACGCTTCCCCGGCGTTTTAATAAAGCCACCACCCTCCAGTTCTAGTAGAAGTCCCAACCAGTAACTGATTTTGTGACGGACGTCACACATACGAGCATACAGCCATCATATATTGAATGTGACGCAGTTCTCATTGTGTCGTGAGATATAGCCCGACATGGAGGTTGTGGATATGTATAAACCAGCATTCATTAACGAATCAAACCTTCCTTTGGAGATTCGTGGATATGAAGGTAATACCGCACAAGATGTTTTTGTACTAACGAGAGCACTAGATGCAGATTTGTTTCATTCACTGGAAGCGCATGGATATGTGCAGCGCACAAATATTGTGCTGTCTGACGGTCAAATTGTTGATGGATGGATAAAGGTCTAACTCACCCCATTAAAACCCTGCCAAAAAAGAAGGATAAACCACCCATGTTGATACTTACTCGAAGTAGAGGGGAAACCGTGAAAATCGGTGACGACATCGATGTCACCGTACTCGGTTTTGATCACAAGGAGGTCATAATCGGCATCACGGCACCGCGTGATATTCCTGTCCACAGGGAAGAGATATACCAGAAGATTAAGAAGGAGCAGATGGGGGATGAGAATTAATCCCACCCCGCTTGCGCCCGGTCGGTGAACCAGTCAAATAAATTAAAGAAGGCTGGCAATAAGAACTAATAACTGATTTACAGAGTAATCATCATGAAGGATTCGTTGGGTTTTATTGGGCTCGCTATTTTTCTAGCTATTATGTTGGCGGCCACGCTAGATCTGTTTTAGCATCAACGATGCATGGCATCATTCCAGTGGTGCTACTCAGTAGCGGGGACTTCGATGTCAGTAAAATTGTGGCCGGTAGTCGTCGATCAGTAACCCCGCATCAGCGGGGTTTTCTGTGTCCGGGGGCGGCAACTCATGGCCGAAAGCAGACCTTCAGTAATCTCTGATTGCCAACACTTGGCTGGATTCTTCTGGCTCGGCCTGTTTTATGCGCGGAACAGGCAACCCAGTTGTACGGCCTTGTGTGCCCCGGTCACTTCCGGAATGTTGCCGGGTTTTCCTTCCAGTCGCTGTTTCGCCAACCAGGCGAATGCGGCGGCCTCCACCCAGTCGGGGTTGATACCATAATCCTGCGTTGAACTGACCGGGATACCGGACAGGCTGGTTTCCAGTCGTTGCATGAGTTGAGGGTTGCGAGCACCGCCGCCACACACCAGCACCCTTTGTGTTTCCGGCGCATGTGTGCGGACTGCGCCAGTGATGCTGCTCACCGTCAGTTCGCACAGCGTGGCCAGCATGTCTTCGTCTGAACAGTCGCAGCCCGCGCTGTATTTCTGCAACCAGTCCAGGTTGAAGTATTCAAACCCGGTGCTCTTCGGTGGCGGGCGGCTGAAATAGTGATCCTGTAGCAGATATTCCAGCAGGTCTTTATTGACGCTGCCGCTGGCCGCCATCCGGCCATCCTGGTCCATCGGCTGATCGAGGTGGTGGCGCATCCAGGCATCCATCAGGGTGTTGCCGGGCCCGGTATCGAAGCCGGTAACGTGACTGTCTGCTGTTCGGGGCAGGATGGTGATGTTGGCAATGCCGCCGATGTTGAGAATGACGCGCGTTTCCTGTTCGTCGCTAAACACTGCGCGGTGAAATGCAGGTACCAGTGGTGCGCCCTGGCCGCCGGCCTCAATGTCCGCGCTGCGAAAGTCGGCTACGACGTCGATGCCGGTCAGTTTGCTTATCGTTTGCGGGTTGCCGATCTGCAGGGAGTAGGGTGCGGATGCATCCGGTTCATGGCGGATGGTCTGGCCGTGACTGCCAATGGCAGTCACCGAGCCCGGTTCAGTGTGTGTGTTTTTCAGCAGGGCATTGGTGGCTGCGGCAAAGGCTTCGCCAATGGACTGGTCGAGGTCGGCGAGATCGGCATTGCGCGGGTCTTCCAGCCTGAGCGCGGTTTCCAGTTGCTGGCGTATCACGGGAGAGAATTTGCTGGCATGCGTGGCGATGATTGCAGGCCTGTCGGTGGAGCAGTCCAGCAGGGCGGCATCGATGCCGTCCATACTCGTGCCGGACATGAGACCTATAAATAATGCTGGCATTGGGCAGTCACTGTGCCCGGAATCGGGTTGCAGGAGACGTGTCGGGGTGGTTACTTGTTGCTGGCAAGCTGTACGTCGCGCACCAGGTCCAGCTTTGCAAGCAAGGCCTCGGCCTTTGCGTTGAAGTCATCGCGGTACTTCTTGCGCAGTGGGTCCGCGCCGGGCAGTTTGACGCGCAGCGGGTCACGGTGAACGCCATCGACACGGAATTCATAGTGCAGGTGCGGGCCGGTCGCGAGTCCGGAGCTGCCAATATAACCGATGATCTGTCCCTGCTTGATCCGGCTGCCGTTTTTCAGGCCACCCCGGTACTTGGACATGTGCGCATACAGGGTGCTGTACTTGGTGCCGTGTTTAATAATAATGGTATTACCGTAACCGCCTTTCTTGCCGCGGTGGACGATCTTGCCGTCACCGGTTGCCTTGATCGGTGTGCCGCGCGAGGCTGCGTAATCGACGCCCTTGTGCGCCCTGATCTTGTTCAGGATGGGATGCTTGCGTCCGAGGCTGAAGCGGGAACTAATGCGCGAGAACTCAACCGGTGTGCGCAGGAAGGCCTTGCGCATGCTCTTGCCGTCCATTGAATAGTAATCGGTCTTGCCGCCGGCATCGGTGTAGCGAATGGCCCGGAAGGATTTGCCACGGTTGATGAACTCGGCGGCCAGGATAGTGCCGTTGCCGATATTTTCGCCATCCAGTGACATCTGTTCATACAAGACGGTGAACTGGTCACCCTTGCGGATATCGAGCACAAAATCGATATCCCAGCCGAAGATGCCGGCCAGCTCCATGGTCAGGTTGTCGGACAGGCCGGCCTTGTTGCCAGCCAGGAACAGTGAGCTGTCGATAACGCCACTGGCATTGCGGGTTTTGAATTCCGGTGTGCGAGTAACTGTGCTGACATCAAAGCCGTCTTCACTGCGCTTGACTTCCAGCGTGTTGAGCTTGTCGATCGGGTAACTCAGCCTTGCCAGTGTGTTGTCTGCGCCGGTTATCACGCGCAACGTCTGGCCGGGATAAATCTTTTTCAGGTTGTGCGTGGCGCCATCCTGTTCCAGCAGTGCGTGTAACTCTTGCGGTGCTATGTCCAGGCGGGAAAATATGCCGGCGATGCTGTCGCCTGATTTGACGGTGACTTCCTGCCAGTCCTCGACCGGCGTGGAACTCGCGGTCGCTGCCCGGGGGGGTGCCGACTCGGTGTTTTCTATATCACTGTCCGTGCCGGGCAGCTGCAATGGCAGGGTGCTCGTCGAGCCATCGGTTACCTGGGCTGTGCCCTGGTCCGGCAACTGGAGTGAGCTGTGGCGTGTGGCCTCGGCGGTGTCCGGACTGAGATAGGTAATGGCCAGGGTGATGGCGATGGCTGCTGATGCAGCGAGCAGGTGGGCGGGCCTCAGTAGCCTGGGGCCTGAGAATCCTGCCGGATGCAGTGACTTGATGTCACGGTTGAAAATGGACTGGCGTTTCACGGTAAGCCCTTGTAACGGTTTGGCATAAGTTAAACGTAGACAGGCGATTGGTCAACAGTTCATAGGTCTGTATCGGCCGTTTTCTGCCCAAACTTGAAGCCGTTCGGCCTCGATTTCAGGGGAGGCTTGCAGTGTTGCGGGTATGGTAATCTTCGCTGGATAACGACAGGCAAGGAGTGTGTTACTAATGACGACGTCCGATCAGCTTGCTCAGATCAAGCGCGGGGCCCATGAACTACTGGTAGAGGCCGAACTGGTCGAGCGCCTCAAGAACGGCAAACCGCTGCGCGTGAAGGCCGGATTTGACCCGACTGCACCGGATTTACACCTGGGTCACACGGTGCTGATCAACAAGCTGCGCCAGTTCCAGGAGTTGGGCCACGAGGTGCTGTTCCTGATTGGCGACTTTACCGGCATGATCGGTGACCCCACCGGGAAGAATGTCACCCGCAAGCCGCTCACCCGTGAAGACGTGCTGCAAAATGCCGCCACCTACGAACACCAGATTTTCAAGATTCTCGATCCGGAAAAGACCACCGTCATGTTTAATTCACAGTGGATGGGAGAAATGGGCGCGGCGGACCTGGTCCAGATCGCGGCAAAATATACCGTGGCACGCATGCTGGAGCGCGATGATTTCAGCAAGCGATACGCTGCCAATCAGCCGATCGCCGTGCATGAATTTCTCTACCCGCTTATCCAGGGCTATGATTCGGTGGCGATGAAGGCGGACGTGGAGCTGGGCGGGACCGACCAGAAGTTCAATCTGCTGGTCGGGCGTGAATTGCAGAAACACTATGGTCAAAGGCCTCAAACGGTTCTCACCATGCCGATCCTGGAAGGCCTGGACGGTGTGCAGAAGATGTCCAAGTCGCTCAACAACTACATCGGTATTAACGAGCCGCCGGAAGAAATGTTTGGCAAGCTGATGTCGATTTCCGATGACCTGATGTGGCGCTACTTCGAGTTATTGAGTTTCCGCCCCATGGCGGATATCGAGCGACTCAGGCAGAGCGTTGCCGATGGCACCAATCCGCGTGATATCAAGTTCCAGCTGGGCCAGGAGATCGTGGCCCGTTTCCACGATGCGGCCGCTGCAGAGGCGGCACAGGCGGCATTCATTGCGCGCTTCCAGAAGGGTGCGTTACCTGAGGATATGCCAGAGGTCACCCTGCCGGGAGAGAGCGGTGAACTGGGTGTCGCCAGTGTCATGAAGGGTGCCGGACTGGTGGGCAGCACCTCGGAGGCGTTTCGCATGATCAAGCAGGGCGCGGTGCGGCTGGACGGTGAACGCATTGAGGACAAGGCGCTGGGGCTGAAATCCGGCGACACGTATGTCATTCAGGTAGGCAAACGCCGCTGTGCGCGGGTCACGATAGAGTAAAAACAACGGCTATAGCCGTCCCCTGTGCGCCCGCGTGCTTTTGCCGCCCGGGTAAAAATAATTACCTCCCGGGCTGTCCACGGCGGGCCTCCGGCAGCTATAATTAACGGCCGCGTTGGGTAGTTTTTCCGCGGGCCGTAAACATTGTGATTTATTTGTGATTTTAGGTGTTGACGGGTTCGGAAACATGCGTACAATGTGCGCTCCTTGTCGGGCATCGTTCCCGGCAAAAGCTCTTTAAAAATTCGATCAGGTAATTTGTGTGGGCGCTTACGTCGAAGGTTGCGATTGCAACAAATATCGATGATGAGCGTCTAGATGTCCGGAAACGGATGTCGATTTTTAGACAGTAATCATCGAGCAAGGATCCGGTTGCTCCTCCAAAGCAACCAAGCAAACTTGAAAGTGAAGAGTTTGATCCTGGCTCAGATTGAACGCTGGCGGCATGCCTAACACATGCAAGTCGAACGGAAACGATTAAGAGCTTGCTCTTAAGGCGTCGAGTGGCGGACGGGTGAGGAATGCATAGGAATCTGCCCAGTAGCGGGGGACAACCTGGGGAAACTCAGGCTAATACCGCATACGCCCTACGGGGGAAAGCAGGGGATCTTCGGACCTTGCACTATTGGATGAGCCTATGCCTGATTAGCTTGTTGGTGGGGTAACGGCCTACCAAGGCGACGATCAGTAGCTGGTCTGAGAGGACGATCAGCCACACTGGGACTGAGACACGGCCCAGACTCCTACGGGAGGCAGCAGTGGGGAATATTGCACAATG
>Ga0224514_10000044_pt1 | contig 47868 bp, 57 predicted proteins | sample SF_May12_sed_USG_3_FD_169107 | JGI IMG/M metagenome (GOLD analysis project Ga0224514, IMG submission 169107) | Sediment microbial communities from San Francisco Bay, California, United States - SF_May12_sed_USGS_24 | ecosystem: Environmental > Aquatic > Marine > Sediment | place: USA... | reverse complement strand
CGGAAAGGAGGGATTTTTTGCAAGGTCAAGGAAATCAAGGGTTTGCGCGGAGATGTACTACTGTACATCGCACAAGCAAAACCGAAGATTGACGTAGAGATTGCGAAAAAGCACCCTTTCCGGATGAAAACTAACTAGGGAATTGTCCTGACATGCTCAAAACGATCTATGACAGGTGGATACTAAACCATCCCTATCTTGTTATCTTTTTTATTATTCTTCTTATCGCCTTCCTTGGCTATGAAGCGAGGAAACTTGAAGTCGATGCTTCGGCTGAAACGCTTGTTCTCGAAGATGATGAAGATCTTCGTCTTACCCGTCAGGTCAATGCCCGTTACGGCAGTCCTGACTATCTCATTATTACCTACTCTCCTGAAGATGATCTCCTTTCAGATAAGACCCTCGAAAACATAAGACGTCTTCGCGATGATCTTATCGCCCTTGAAGGTGTTGAATCTGTTGTTTCCCTTCTCGATGTTCCCCTCCTTGAAAGCCCGCCCATGCCCGTTAAGGAAATGGTTAAAAGTGTGAGAACCCTCGAATCGCCTGAGGCGGCCCGGGGCCTTGCCAAAAAAGAATTCCTCAGCAGTCCCATATACAGCGATATGCTGGTAAGCCCGGACTTTAAAACGACTGCACTCCAGGTTAACCTGCCTGAAGACGAGGTGTTCCGCAGCCTGTTAAAGCGCAGAAATGAGTTGAAAGAGAAGCTTAAAGAGGGAACTATTACTGCTGAAGAGCGAATGGAGTTCGATCATGTAAAGGCTGATTTTAAAATTCACCGGGACAGAATGCGCATTAAACAGCACGAAAATATTGCTCTGGTGAGAGGCATCATGGATAAATACCGGGGAGAGGCAGATCTCTTCCTCGGTGGTGTCAGCATGGTTGCTGATGATCTGATTACCTATGTTAAGAATGATCTCAAGATATTCGGCACTGCCGTCATGTTATTTCTCGTTATTACTCTCTGGATTATTTTCAGGCAAAAGCGATGGGTTATTATTCCTATACTATGCTGCGGTTTTTCCGTTGTTGCCACATCGGGTTTGCTGGGCATGTTTGGCTGGGAAGTGACGGTCATATCGTCCAACTTTATATCCATCCAGATCATTATCACCATGGCTGTTACCATTCACCTCATTGTTCGATACAGGGAATTGTTGGGATTGAGACCTGAAGCAGATCAAAGAGAACTTATTCTCCATACAGTAACCTCAATGGCAAAACCATGTGCCTATGCTATTTTGACGACCATGGCAGGTTTCAGTTCGCTCATTCTTTGTAATATTCTCCCTGTTATTAATTTTGGATGGATGATGACTGCCGGTATCGGTGTTTCGCTTGTTCTTACCTTTCTCATTTTTCCTTCCATTCTTATGCTTGTTGATAAACGGGCTGCCAATACATCTTTCGAGAACCATTTTATTTTTACGAAAATTCTCGCGCGTTTTACCGAGTCTTTTGGCCGGTTGATAATGTGGGTCAGCGGGATTCTGATGGTTGCAAGTGTGGCAGGCGGCGCCATGCTCATTGTTGAAAACAGCTTTATCGACTACTTTAAGGATACGACTGAAATCTACCAGGGTATGACAGTCATTGACAAGCAGCTGGGAGGAACGACTCCCCTGGATGTGGTCATAAAGTTTGTTGAAGAGCCTGAAGCGTCGGAACAGGATTCTTCAGCTAATTCTGAGCCTGACAATGAGTTTGATGATGAGTTTGATGATTTTGAAGAGGAGTTTGAGGCGGAAAAGGGGAAAGCGCAATACTGGTTTACATCGCGAAAGATGACTGAAGTGGAGAAGGTGCATGACTACCTTGATTCCATTCCTGAGACCGGTAAAGTTATGTCTCTCGGCACAATGCTCAAGGTTGGAAAGAGCCTGAATGATGGCGAACCTCTCGATAATTTCAAACTGGCCCTTATTTATAATGAACTTCCCGAACGTTTTCGAAAAATTATTCTGAGCCCCTATGTTTCTGTCGAAAATAATGAGGTCCGCTTTTCCATAAGAGTGAGGGATTCCGATAAAAACCTGAGAAGGAATGAATTGATCAAAAAAATACGGCGTGACCTGGCGGGAGATTTTGAACTTGAAAAGGAGAATATAAAGCTTGCCGGACTGGTTGTCCTTTACAACAATATGCTGCAAAGTCTTTTTAACTCGCAGATCCTGACGCTTGGCGCTGTTGTTTTTATTCTTATGTTTATGTTTCTCATTCTTTTCAGGTCGCTCAAAATTGCCTTGATCGCAATCTTTCCCAATCTCCTTTCAGTGGGTGCGGTTTTGGGTTTTATGGGCTGGGTAAAAATACCTCTCGATATGATGACTATAACGATTGCCGCTATCAGCGTGGGAATTGCCGTTGATGATACCATTCACTACATTCACCGCTTTAAGAGGGAGTACGCCAATGGCGGTACCTATCTGGAAATAATGCATCGTTGCCACAGTTCCATTGGTTATGCCATGTATTATACGTCCGTAACCATTGTCATTGGCTTTTCCATTCTCCTCCTTTCAAACTTCATACCAAGCATTTATTTTGGCATTTTGACAGTGCTTGCAATGGTAATTGCTCTCGTTGCTGCGCTCACTCTCTTGCCTCAGTTAATTATTGTTCTTAAACCTTTTGGGCCGGACAGGGAAAAGGTCTGACTTTTTAATAAAATGCTCACCGAATTTACAGCCGTCAGACAGGATGAAGGGGGAATCCGAAAACGGTGGTTTGGCGATGAGTTTTTTGACCTTATCCTGTGGCAGGACGGCAAGGGTAAGATCGTTAAGTTTGAACTTTGCTACGACAAAGAAATTAACGAGCATGCTTTTAGCTGGAGCAAAAAAGCAGGTCTAACACATCTCAAGGTAGATGACGGAGAAGGTGAAGCAGGCAGATATAAAATGTCGCCCATTCTTGTTGCCGACGGTGTTTTTGATAATAAAAAAATTGCCGAAAAATTTCTGGACGAAAGTGTACTAATTGAAAAAAGTATCTCACAATTTATTTACCATAAAATCCTCGCCTTTTCTCTCTCTTAACGCATTATTATCTTCTTTTTTTTTCAATAGACATTGATTGCGCTATGTTATAAAATTCCTCTTGGTATAAAAATGACGGATTGTCCTCTGGAAAAGTTATTATCCTGGAAAGGATGAAACTTCTGCCCTATCCGGGACTTTACGCCCGGCAGGGCAGGGTTAAAAATGCTCGGTACAAAGAATTTACCTTTCATTTCTAACAGGGCTATCGCTTTTAACATTTAATTTTTGGTCTTTCTTGTTGAGTTGATACCTTAATTAGTTTTCATCCGGAAAGGGTGCTTTTTCGCAATCTCTGCGTCAATCTCGGGCTTTGCTTGTGCGACATACAGCAGTACGACTCGGTGAAAGCCTTGATTTCCTTGACCTTGCAAAAAATCCCTCCTTTCCAAATTGAAAACAAAATTTGATCCACCATAGTTGACCGATGGATACTAATTAACATTTTAAGATATTTTGTTTCAGGTAATCAATGGACAGCAATGCTTTAAAAAATATTTATTACTGCATGGAAAGGATTATCGTCTTTGAAGGGATAGACGAAGTTCTTCAGCATATCGTTCAGACAGCAGCTTCACTTACAAGGGCCGATGCAGCAACTTTGAGATTGTTCAACATAGAGACGGGTGAACTCGATATCAAGGCCGGCGTTGGTGTATCCCCTGACTTTCTTGCCCAGCCGGGATTAAAGCTTGGAGAAGGTATAATCGGCAAGGTTATCCAGAATGGTGAAAGTTTTATCACTGCTGATATCTCGAAGGAGAAAAGGTGCAGTCAGAAAGATCTTGCCCGCATGGAGAGTATCAAGTCTGTTCTTTCAATACCTCTTAAAGACAAAGAGTCTGCCATCGGTTCTCTTACGATCTACAGGAAAAATGAAAATCCTTTTGTGGAAAATGATCTTCTTCTTATGAGTATCTTTGGCGCACAGGCTGTTGAAGCTGTTGAAAAGACGAATCAGTTGGAAAGTCTTCAAAGGCAAGCCATTTATGACCACCTGACGGATATGTACAATAAGAAATACCTGCTTCAACGTATTGAATCGGAGATTAAAAGGGCGGAAAGGCATAACCATTCTGTTTCCGTTATATTTATTGATATTGATAATTTCAAGAACTTTAATGATAAACACGGACATCTGCTCGGTGATAAGCTTCTCAAGGACTTTTCCCTTCTTGTAAAAGATGGCCTCAGGAAAAATGATATTGTCGGCAGATTCGGAGGAGAGGAATTTGTCATCGTTGCCTCTGAAACCGATAAAAAGGGAGCAAATTCACTCACTTCCAAATTGCTTAACCTGACGAAAAAATTGAAATTTCTCGGCGCTGACGGCCCTTTGTCAGGTGTCACTTTCAGTGCGGGGATTTCATCTTACCCTGAAGATGGGATTACATTGCCTGAAATTATACAGAAAGCTGATGAGGCAATGTATATTGCTAAAAGTGAAGGTAAAAACCAGGTTCATATTTACGAAACCCCCTGAGCATATTTATCCTCTCCATTAAATTTTCGACCCTTTTTTCATTCCATGATTCAGATGTATCTTTTTCCAGGATGACAGAAAATAGCTGATTCCTTGTTTTTATGGTTTCATTCTATTGGCCGCTTTGACCCGCTGTAATGTGAAATGAGTTATTTAATTGCCAGGAAGATAGTACTGTAGCGATATGCTTTTTTGATAATATCCACAGCATTTAAATGGCAGGAAAAAATGGGAAATTACCAATCTCTTCATTGATTTTTTAAGGCGTCTCTTTTATTATAATGTTGTTATTTTATTATTTCCTGGGGGGGGGATTTATATGTTATTTATGGAATGGAATTACCTGCTATCGGTTAAGGTAGAATCGATTGACAGGCAACATGAAAAACTGGTCATACTCCTTAATGAAATGTACGACGCTATTTGTACCGGTAAGGGGAAAGCTGTTGTCGGCCCTATCCTCGATGAGTTGATCGACTATTCGAAGACACATTTTGCCCACGAAGAACGTCTCATGAGGGAAAAAAGCTACCATTACTACGAGGCTCACAAGCTGGAACATGACAAGCTTACAAACCAGGTTATAGCGTTTAAGGAAACCTTTGATGAGGGGAGGGAAAGTGTTCACTTAAAGTTGATGCACTTTTTGAAAAACTGGCTCATTGAGCACATCTTTGGGACGGATATGAAGTTAGGTTATTTTCTTAGCAAACAATAAGCTTCCTATACCCGGAATAAACCGGTAGACAGTCTCCACGCCAATATGCCGCTGCCTGCGGCGGAGTGTTTAATTTGTAATCCTGTATATAATCGTAACCTTTGATGATTTTATGAAATATCTTGTTTTATTATTAATGACTGCTGCTTTTAGTGATGCTCCCAAAGACAGCGCTATTAACAAAAGAGTGAGTGGTGAAAAATTGAGTTCCCATTTTAAATTAGTCAGCAATGGTTTGGAAAACGGAGGTAATATTCCACGCGTTAATGTTTGTCAATGGTTAGGAGGGGAGAATAAATCGCCTCACCTGGCATGGACATCTCCACCGGATAATTCGGAAAGCTTTGCTTTAATCATGACTGATAGAGGCCATGGGGGGCGCGAGAGAGAAACGAAACACTGGACTGTTTATAATATTCCCAAAAATATTTCAAACTTTTCATTGGGAGAAAAGCTTGGAAGAATTGAAGGAATTGTAGAGGGGAAAGAGGGTTATAGAGGCCCCTGTCCTGGTGAGAAGCATTTATACAGGTTTGTGCTCTTTGCGCTCAACAAAGATATGCCCCTCATAGAAAAAGGCACATCCTTATCGGAAAGTGAATTTGTCAATGCCTACGAGCCTTATATTCTGGCGTCAACTGCTCTGGAAGGGTATTTTGAACCGTCCTCATTGAGACTTTTTATCAATAAAATAAAGCGTGTAATTTCCGGCATTCTCGAATAAATGAAAAATCTCAGGTTTTCATTTAGACTTCCCCAAGATCTGAAAGATGAATAACGGGGATATCCACTGAAGCGCTGAATGCTTCTCCATCGTCCACACTTTCCACGACAATACGTTTTACCTCCCTGCCTTCAAGGAGCCACTTAACCTGTTCTGCTGCATTGATTCCCTTAATGCCTGATATCTGCTGTATGCTTGTTGCCGTTGTCGGTATTGCAATGCGGTTGAGATCGAGGTTGAATATGGCGCCTGTCTCCCTGCGTAATTTATCATAGTAAACAACCATGCTTTGCAAGTCCCAGTTGTAGGCACGGCTTTCAATGATATAGAAATCAGTCGGTTTCAGCTTGCTTCTAATTTGAGGAAGAGAGCTTAAGACTTGACCGAGCCCTCTCACCTTAAGACCGGGCAGAAGGTGCTTGAGGGGACGCTTCAATATGCCGTTACTGACTATTATTTCTTTGGCCTTTTTCAGTGGATTGATGAAAGCTTCAAGTCTTTCTTCGGGTATCTCCAGCCCCGCCTCTATGGCCAGGACTATGTCCCGTCCCTTATCAGAGGCTGGTTCAACAGTGGTTTTTCCCGAAAGAAGGCTTCTTATCTTCTCAATACGTTGATCATTATCTCCTATGACAAGGAGGGTGTGAGCCTTTTTCCCGGGATTAACCGGTTTTTTTAGCGCTTCTTCTATCCTGATGCAGATTTCTTTTGCAAAAGGATTATTCTCGTCATTTCCCCTGAGCTGTGCCATGTTGCCTCTAAGGTCTATTCCTTGAGGACAGATGGGATCGCAGGAACCACAATAGGCGCAGGCAAAAATTGACTCTCTCAGGTCTTCTTTGGCGGCTCCCTGCTGTAAAGCCCTGGCGCGGCCCTGCCAGGTAAAGGTTATATCTCTCTTCTGACGCCAGACGGGGCAGGGGAGGAGGCAGAGGCTGCAGCCGCTGCATGCCGAAAAATCATTTTCTGAAGGACTTATGCTTGCAGTGAGGGGCTCCATCAGAATATGACGTCCCTGTTAAGTATCATGGAGGGATCGGCCTTCTTTTTCATTTCGAGATGCTTATCCACCACTTCATCGCCGAATACGCGACGGATATAACCTTTCATCATACCGCCAAAGCGGTAGTAGCTTCCTTCCAGTTCGACGCCCATATCGTAGATCTCATTCTTGAATGATTGCAGGTAATCGCGGCTGTAGATACGGTTTTCCAGCATGGGTTCAAATTCGCAGCCATAAGCAATGTCTTCAGCGTCAGGTGGAATGCAGGACATTTCATAATGGTCCCTGTGGTCTTCCCTTAATCTTATGCCGACACAGTAAAGAGTGTAGTGTGGAAAGTATTTTTTGCAAACCCTGTTTCCTTTTTCTACCGCTTCGGCAAATTTTTCGGCATTGGTTGAAACGTCGGGAATGATCATCTGTTTACCGCCCCAGTGCTTCCAGACAGCCCGTGAAAATACGACGGTGCGGTCGAGGATTTTGCCGTCTTTCATATGATGAGGCGGATGAAGGTCAGGGAAAAGTTCCTTCTTCCGATTATAGAGAAAAAGCGCCTCACGCACTTTCCATGGCCTCAAAAGATAATAGAGGGCGGTATTAACGGCAAAAGCCGCTTCTCCGTGACCCTTGAGTTTTGGCCGCCATTCTGACATGAACTCCTGCTCTGCATTATCTGAGTCGAATGCGACAAGGAGGGTGATAGCCCTGTCCATCATGGTGAGAATGCCTGAATAGTGGCAGGCTCTAGCCTTGTCAATCATGACGAGATCTTTCACCGCATTTCCTAATGAACTGTAGTAAAAATAGTGCATTTTAAGCGGAGTATAGGGTCTGATCCTGAGAGTTGCTTCCGTAATGACGCCGAACTGGCCGTAACCGAGGATGACGCGCTTGAAAAGGTCTGCATTTACCGAGTCGGAGCATTCCACAATCTCACCGGTCGGTGTTACCACTTCAACAGAAAGGGCCTGATCTGCGCTGCAGCCGAAACGGGTCGAGTTGACGTCGACACCGCCTACGCCGAGTGTTCCTCCTACAGAGGAGGTAAGGTTAAGAGGCGATGAAAGGTAGTCCATATTATAACGCCTCAGTTCTTCCGCAAGGGAGTGCCAGAAGATGCCGGCCTCGGTACGGACGGTGAGATTTTCCTTGTCTACCTTTTTGACCCTGCTCATGCCTGTCATATCGAGAAGCACTCCGCCGAAGGCTACGGACTCACCCTCCGTAGTAAGTCCCCCTCCGCGGGTGGTAACGGGTACCTTGTGTTTTTGGGCCGCTTTAAGCAGTTGAGAGATCTGCTCCGCACTCTCGGCTCTCACTGCTCCATGAGGCAGACCATAGGCAAGGCCTCCCGCATCGGTGATAAATATGCCTTTTGCCGCCTTCCCTTGCCTTATTTCAAGCCCTTTTTCTTCAAGTTCAGCGACAAAAGCATCCCATCCATCACCCTTCCAGCGTGACGGGTTTGTTTGCTGCCGTTTGATAAAGGGGATGGCATCAGGCGCAACATGGTCCGGACCTAAATGACCGGGCTTTATTTCAGGTATTTCCAAAGCAGCTTCCTTTTGCGAATAGTAGAAGGCTGATTATAGCAGATGGTGGCTTTGTTGTGCCAGTTTCAATTGGAATATTTGTATTTGTCTGATAAAAAATGGCTTAGCTGACTTTCGTTAGTACAACCAAAATAATCATCTTTTTTTTAAATTAACTGTGCTAACATAATATGGGTTGTCAATTTTATATGAGTACATTTTTTAAACGTATAAATGATATCGTGAGAGCATGATAAATATTTTAATTGCAGATGATCACCCCCTTATCAGGCAGGGCCTGAGGAAGGTTTTATCTTCTCCTGGCGATATGCTTGTTGTTGATGAGGCGACCACTTGTCATGAAGTGTTTGATAAAATACGTAAGCATAAATATGATGTCATTATTCTTGATATTATCATGCCGGGACAGAGTGGCCTCGATATTGTCAAGGATATAAAAAATGAATTTCCACGGCTGGCTGTCCTCATTTTGAGCGCTTGCCCCGAAGATCAATATGCTGTTCGGGCCTTGAAATTAGGTGCTTCCGGATATTTAACTAAAGAGGGCGCTCTTGATGAATTAATCGATGCTGTTCGTAAGGTTTCATGTGGTGGTAAACATGTGAGCAAATCAGTGGCAGAGAGGTTGGCCTATGCCATTGAGGATAACCTGAAAATAGATCCTCATGAAAAGCTTTCAAATCGTGAATATGAAGTGATGCGCATGATTGCTACCGGGAAAACAGTTAAAGAAATTGCAGAATCGTTATTTTTAAGTGAAAAGACAATTGGTACCTACAGGGCCAGGGTTCTTGAAAAAATGAACCTGAAAAACAATTCAGAGATTACATACTACGCCGTAAAACATGGATTAATAGAATAATCCCGGTTTTGATTATATAAAGTTTTCAAGCCTTAAACCTCCTTATTTTTTTCTTATTGTTTTCCCTCAGTTTTTATAGCTCTTCTTGTAGGTAAAATACTTACAAAAATAAATAGAATTTGTGACAAAAAAAAGAGTTTTTAACTGATTGTCATATTTCATGAGATTGTTATCATTATGCCAGCCATGAATGGGATCGACATGTACTTTGAAGCTGAAAAGGCGGATCTTCACATCAGAAATTATTACAGCAATAAGGATGGTGGGTAAGCGTGTTTTTTATTTTTTTATATTAACTGAAGGAGGAGAAAATGGTCGAAAAGCATGATTTGTTACATGAATTCCCTGAACATCGTGAACGTATCCACACTCTCAAGTTGGAGAATAACTACTTCCTGCGCCTTTTTGATGAATACCATGAAGTTGACCGTGAAGTAAGAAGAATAGAGGCTGAAGTTGAAGTATCTTCTGATTTTTACCTGGAAGATAAGAAGAAAGAGCGTCTCCTGCTTAAGGATCGACTCTATAAAATTATTACTGCTTCTGCCTGATTCAGGCCAACTTATATAAGGGAGTTAAGATAATGTCTCACTATGAAAGAATCAGTGAAAAACTAATGAGTAAGCGAGAAATTCTTCTCTCAAGAATAGATAAAATCAACCTCGATTACTCCAGTCCACTTAACAGAGACTCTTCAGAGCAGGCAATTGAACTCGAAAACGCGGAAGTGCTAAGCGGCATTCATAAAGGAGCATTGGAAGAGCTTAACCAGATAGACAGAACGCTTGAGTTAATTGAGAAAGACGAATACGGAACCTGCCGCATGTGCGGGATGCCGATTCCTGTAAAGCGTCTCGAAGCAATTCCTTACACCTGCTATTGCGTTACCTGTGCGGGTAAAAGATAGTAGAAAAGGATTCAACTGCCCTTTCCAGGTTTAAGGCCCATATCACTTTATATAGAGAAGTAAGGAGACAGGAAAGTCCTTCTTGCTTCTCTAAAACCCTCCCGGATTATTTATTTACCGGAAAGCATAGATTACAAAAAGTCCATCTTTTCTGTTTGACATTTTTGCTGCTTGCAGTTAATTTTAGCTCTTATAACAGCGTTATTTTTAAGGAGAGAGAATGAGCAGTGTATTGATAATCGGGGCCGGTGGCGTCGGCAGGGTTGTCACCCATAAGTGTGTCATGAACAGGGACGTTTTTGAGAGGATTGTTCTTGCGAGCCGTACTTTGAGCAAGTGTGAGCAGATAAGGGATGAAATTGGGGGTGACAGGATCGAGGTTGCCCATGTCGATGCAGACAACGTGTCTGAGCTTGTTGATCTTATTAAACTCGTAAAACCCGATGTTGTCATCAATGTGGCGCTTCCTTACCAGGATTTGACCATTATGGAGGCCTGCCTCCGGTGCGGTGTTGATTATCTCGATACGGCCAATTATGAACACCCTGATACGGCGAAGTTTGAATACAAGGAGCAGTGGGCCTACAATGGAAGGTATCGTGATGCCGAGCTTATGGCGCTCCTCGGCAGTGGTTTTGACCCCGGTGTAACCAATGTTTTTTGCGCCTATGCTCAGAAGCATTTTTTTGATGAAATCCATACCATCGATATTCTTGACTGTAATGCCGGTGATCATGGTTATCCCTTTGCCACTAACTTTAATCCTGAAATCAATATCCGTGAAGTGACCGCCAAAGGCCGTTACTGGGAAGAAGGAAAATGGATCGAAACGGAGCCTATGGAAATCAAAATTGTTCATGATTATCCCGAAATCGGCCCCCGGGACTCTTACCTTCTTTATCACGAAGAGATGGAATCACTGGTTAAGCATATGAAAGGGCTCAAAAGAATACGTTTTTTCATGACCTTCGGTGAAAGCTACCTGACCCATTTAAGAGTGCTGCAGAATGTGGGGATGACAAGGATCGATGAAGTAGAATTTGAGGGGAAAAAGATCGTACCTATCCAGTTCCTTAAAGCTCTCCTCCCCGATCCGGCATCACTTGGACCGAGGACAAAAGGTAAAACCAATATTGGCTGTATCTTTAAGGGGATTAAGGATGGCAAAGAAAAAAGCATCTATATATACAATATCTGTGACCATGAAGAAACCTGCAAAGAAACCAAATCACAGGCCGTATCCTACACGACGGGCGTTCCTGCCATGATCGGGGCCAAACTTATGCTGGAAGGAAAATGGAAAGTACCGGGTACACTCAATATGGAGCAGATGGACCCTGATCCTTTTATGGAAGAACTTAACAGGCAGGGACTGCCCTGGCATGTGAAAGAAGTGTAGCAATTTTCCTTAAAAGTTAATCCTTATTATTTCACGCAAAGCCGCAAAGGGCGCAAAGAGAATTTGTAAAGTTAATTCTTTTTTCTGTGTTCTCTCTATGCTCTGCGGGGAGATTTATATTTTATATGGCAATCGATATTTCAAAAATACCGACACCCTGTTACGTATGTGAAGAGGAATTGCTTCAGAAAAACCTCGACCTTCTCGACTTTGTTCAAAAAAAATCGGGTGCAAAAATACTCCTTGCACTTAAGGGCTATGCTATGTGGAGCACATTTGCCCGGATAGGAAAAGTAGTTCATGGTACGGCTGCAAGCGGCCTCTGGGAGGCCAAACTGGGGCATGAGGAGATGGGCAAGGAAGTGCATACCTTTTCCCCGGCCTATAAAGATGACGAGATTGATGAGATTGTTTCTCTCTCTGACCATATGATTTTTAATTCTTTTGGCCAATGGAAACGTTTTCGTGACAGGGCAGGAGCAGTGAGCTGCGGCATGCGTATTAATCCCGAATATTCGGAGGTAGAGACGGAGATCTACAATCCCTGTGCTATGGGAAGCCGCCTCGGTGTGAGACTTGAAAATTTTGAGGAAGATGAGCTTGAGGGCATAGATGGTCTTCACTTTCATACCCTTTGTGAACAGGACTCGCATGTGCTGGAGAGAACGCTTAAGGTGACGGAAGAAAAATTCGGCAAATATTTCCACCGCATGAAGTGGGTTAACTTTGGTGGAGGACACCACATTACGCGGGCCGGTTACGATGTGGAAAAACTTGTCAGGCTCATTAAAAACTTTTCTCAAAAATATAATGTACAGGTTTATCTTGAGCCGGGAGAGGCTATTGGCTGGCAGACGGGACCACTCGTTTCAAGTGTCGTCGATATTGTCAATAATGGTGTCCAGGTTGCCATTCTCGATGTTTCCATTGCCAACCACATGCCTGATTGCCTGGAAATGCCCTACCGGCCTGCCGTGAGAAATGTCGGTGAAGGGGGTGAATATGCTCATGTCTACCGCTTCGGTGGGCCAACATGCCTTGCCGGCGATTTTATTGGTGATTTTTCTTTCCCCGATCCCTTAAAAATCGGAGATAAAGTGGTTTTTGAAGATATGATCCACTATACTTTTGTTAAAACAACGACTTTTAATGGAATTAAGCTTCCTTCTCTTGGTATATGGACGAAAGAGAACGAATTCAGGCTTGTGAAAGAATTTACCTATCAGGATTATAAGGGAAGGCTTTCCTGAATATTAGAGATTCCGGTAAAGAGGAACATTTTTTGCAAATACTTTACTGTGGCTTTATCAAAAAAAGAAATATTCACTTGAAGGTTGCTTTCAAAAAAGTTAAAATAAGCAGCTTTTCGGATTTAACAGACAGACAGTAATGAGGTATTTTTTTGGAATCAAAAGTCAGAAATATTGAAGTACAATCTCTAAACGGCCTTACTGCCGGAAAGCCTCGGAGAGATTTGAAAACACTTGCCGGTATCACGCTTATTACGGCAAGTTATCTTTTTTGCTGGCCCCTCATAGGGCTTCTTGGCATTGTTTCCGCTTACCTTGAAGAGCCTCTCATTCTTTCCACCGGCGGTCCCGCCGTCTATTCTTTTTCTTATGTACTTCTTTTTGCCGGTATTTATCTTGCCGGGAAAAAATATGTAAAGCATGTTTTTGACTGGTTTAAATCTCTTGCTTTAAGATTTGTCATGGTCGGCTAAAATCTTGCTTCCTGCCAGGTACATTCTAACTGACACATTCTACCTGATACATTTTTCATACTTCTTTTACATTTTTTGCAATTTTTCTGCATCCACTTTCGTCATATAACGCCATGGAAGAGGAATGATTCCCGGTACGGCAGAGAGATATTTTTCATATTTTTTGCCGTAATAAAGCAGGAGTTTCCCCTCTTCCAGCCTGGACCCAATGATAAAATAGGCCGTTACCGCAATGGCTGTTATGAAGAAGATGAGGTCCATATTTCTTGTCCAGATAATAAGAAGGGCCAGCAAGTACCAGGGATGCCTCACATACCTGTGAAGGGGGGAGAGGGTAAAAACACCTTCCCCTTTTGAGTCAGGGTCTTTCTCCCTTATCTGCTTTATGCCTATAAATTCAGCTGTATCGTAATAACGGAGCGTAAGAAGGAATGCCGCCAGGGCCAAAAGTGCAATGACGGTGGAAATTATCTTCATCGTTCCCTTCCATTGCCAGAGGAGAGGACTTTTTATGGAATGGCTGAACCAGAAAATGGGGATAAGCAGGACGAGTGAGAGAACGTTATAGCTGATCCTGTAGAAGGGGAAAAAGTTAGGAAGGCGTTTTTTTATAAACGCCTTAACAGTTACTGAAGCAAGCAGAGAATGGATGACAAAAAAGGCGGTCCATGCCAGGGCAAGAAAAAGGATGTTTGTTATATTTGCAGGCATGGTTCTGTTATGAAGGCAATCTCCGGAAGCTTACATCTTCCAGAATTCTTCTATATGGATGGTTCCCGGCTCTTTTTTGCTGTGACGGGTGAACTCTTTTTCAATAAGAATTTCTTTCACCGTTTCAACCATTTTGGGATTGCCGCAAAGGAAAACGTCGAATTTATGGGGTGTGATTTTTTGGCCTGTTTTTCTTTCAACAATGCCGGTTGTAATAAGATCCTGTATAAATCCCGTCTCTCCTTTCCAGGAAGGATCGTCTTCAGGCTGGGTGATTGTCGGGATATAATTGAATGTATCGGAATATCTGTCCAGGATAGAAAGCTCATCCCTGTATCCAAGGTCCCAGGAACAGGCGGCGCCATGGATAATAACAAACCTTCTATCTTTGTGAATATGAAGCTCGGAGCGGATCATACTCATGTAAGGCGCAAGCCCGGTGCCTGTTCCGATAAACAGGAGATCTTTTTCCTGTGGCACGGAGTCGAGGGTAAACATACCGACGATCTTGCCTCCCATAAATAATCTTGAACCCTGTTCAAGGTTGAAAAGCCTGGGAGTAAGTTCTCCACTTCGTACAAGGGCTACATAGAACTCAAGATATTCTTTTTCAATGCTTGCAGAAGAGATAGAATAGGCCCGCCTGATCAGTGTTTCTTTCTCATAGGTTTTATCGTCAGTAGCCGACTCTTCCAGACGGGGTTCACTGCTGTTTAGTCCGAGAACGGTGTACTGGCCGGGCTTAAAGTCAGGCACTTCATCGTCAGGCCTCACCCTGAGAGTCATCAGGTTTGGCGTCATCTGTATTTTTTGGATTACCGTAGCGTTGTATCCGTTTCCACTCATTTTATTCCTCCTGAAAATATAACAATAATATAGTCGAGAGAGTGTTGTCCCCCTTAATAAACACCATTAAGATATCAGCCTCGCATAAAAAGTCAAGCATGATTAGTTATTATTCAGCGCTTCTACTGTTAAAGATAAACTATCTGTCCTTAGGTTTCACAAAACTGCTCCCTTCCCTGAATTGCAATCCGGGAATTATCATTTGCAATCTTTTCTATAATAGAATATGTTCTTGTTGAGAACATTTTTTACTTTTTTTCAGAAATAGAAAGATCATTATTTTTAATGAATAGAATCTTATTAATCATCGTATTTGCAATTACGGCACTTTTCTTTTCCATTGATTTGTTTGCGGAAAAAAATGGGGAAGAGGAAAAGGGGGAGATTGTCATCCAGGCTGTTGGTGATATTATGCCCACAGCCAGGGTACTTCCCTTTGTAAAAAAGCATGGATTTGACTATCCCTACAGGGCAACAGCAAAGTTGTTTAAAAGCGCTGATCTCGTTATCGGCAATATGGAGGCTCCCATTACAACCGGTGGTTCACGCTTTAAAAATAAAAAATTTACCTTTAAGGCTCCCCTGGAATCAGCAGCAGCGCTTAAGGCAGCGGGAGTTACTCATCTTTCTCTCGCCAATAACCATATGATGGACTACGGTATGAAGGGCCTCGTTTCCACACTAAAAGCGCTCGATGATGTAAAGATCAATTATGCAGGAGCGGGGATAACTTTAGGCGCGGCAAGAAAAAGTTCAATTTATGAAGTCAAAGGGAAAAAGATAGCTTTTCTTTCCTATTCAAAGACCTATCCCTTTGAATTTTATGCCACAAAAAAGAAAGGCGGCACTGCGCCCGGTTATGCGGCCTATGTAAAGAGAGATATCAGGAAGGCCCGTAAACTGTCAGACATTGTTATTGTCGCTTTTCACTGGGGCGCTGAAAAGAGGGAGACACCCAAAGATTACCAGAGGGAGCTGGCTCATCTTTCCATAGACAGCGGAGCCCATATCGTTTTGGGCCACCATCCTCATGTTTTGCAAGGGATTGAATATTACGGTGAGGGCATTATTTTTTACAGCCTCGGTAATTTTGTTTTTGGTTCCTATAGCAAAAGTGCGACGGAAAGCATTATTGCCAGGATAACAGTGGATAACGATGGCATCGGAAAGGTTGAAGCCCTGCCCCTTAATGTGAATAACTATGAAGTTAATTTTCAGCCGGGGCTTCTTACCGGGAAAAGGGGAAGTGAGATAATTTCACGGCTTTCCCGATTATCAGAACCTTTAGGCAGCAGATTGCTTTTTGCTGATAACGCCGGTGTTGCAAGTAAAATGGAAAAGCTTACCATGAGCGGGGCAAGCAGCGCTCAGGACTGACCCTGGCGAGAAATGCAGGCTAAAACCTGACTTAAAGCAGATCCAGCCTGTAGGGTTTCATTTTTGCGTCAATTTTTTTTGCATTACCCAGTATCTTGTCCAACTCTCCCCAGAATCTGCTTCCGTGATTTTTTATCCTTGTATGAACCAGTTCGTGGAGAACGACGTAATCGAGCAGTTCATTGGGAAGCCTGGCAAGTTTTATGTTGAGATTGATGTTGTTTTTTGCTGAACAACTGCCCCACCTTGTTTTCTGGTTCCTGATAATAATGCGGTTGTAATGAAAAGCATGCTCTAAAGCAAGCGCCTCAACTCTCTTTATTATTTTGTTTTTAGCTTCTTTCCTTTCAGGAAGAGGCAGGTCTTTTGTAAGAGCTTTGCATTTCAACCTTTCTTCTTCCATTCTGAGCGTATGTTTTCTGATCCACGCGCTTCTTCCTGAGACGATCTTGTGGGCTTCTTCGAAAGTCATCCAGCAGGGGACGGCAACCCGTACGCCTTTCACCGGCCTGATGGTAATGTTTAGACGCCTGGCCCTGCGGCTCCGTTCAAAGAGGATATTACCAGCCCCTTTGATTTCAACGAGTGCACTGCTTTTCAAATCATTTAACCCTAATGTTTCTATTGGAATTGTTAGCCTATAATAGCCTACTCAAAGAGGTATTAAAACGAAAAAGCTGTGCAAGCTTTTGATAGCGGGAGGTAATAATTACATCATTGCTGCAACAGTATTTATAATATCTTTTATATTAACGGGCTTTATAAGGTAGTTAAGATTGTTTTTCCTGAAAAAAGAGAGGTTTTTTACGGAATCATCACTGGTAATAAATAAAAACCTTTTCCCAATATCCGGATATTTACCGGCAAGCAGGCTGTATAACTGGATGCCGCTCATATCCTGCAAATGCATTTCCGAAAGGATGAGTCTGTAATAATTGCTGAAAACTTTCTCCAGCGCTTCCTGCCCCTTACTTGTTGCAGAAACAGCTCCTTCTTTGCCCAGTATATTTGCAAGCAATTTACAAAAAGCCTGCGATTTGTCCAGAACCAGAATTTTTTCCTGCCAGACAAGGGGCAGGTGAACCTTTTTAAGGAGGCGGTGATCTTTGCCCAGCCGCTCATCGATGAAGTTTTTTATGCTATCAATGTGGCTCTGCATACCGGCAAATTTTGCGGTAAAATTATGATCCGTCTCTTTTACGGCTTCTATCAGGTAGGTGAGTTGGTGATTATATTCACAAAGTTCGACATGAACTAATATCTGAAGGAGTTCATCTTCCTTTAAGTTGCCTGCCTGCAACTTTGTTCGACATTTGTTGAGGCAAAGAGACATCTCGTTTCTAAATTTTTTATCTAAAGAAAGGCCGGTTTGGACTTCAGGCTTCTTTTCAATATGACTTGCCAGATTTCTGACAAGCGCTTCATGGCTTTTCTCGTCCCTTGCCAGCGCTTTCAACAGCTCTGAAAATTTACTGTCATGAGCAAAATACTCTGAAGCTTCAGAGTATAAGTCAGCAACCGTTCCTTCAAATTCGATGAGCCACTGTACGAGTTCCTTCATATTTTGTTGTCCATTTTTAAAGGCGGTCCTATCATTGTGATGGAAAAGGAAAAGAAATGAAACATTTATTTTGCATGATCAGTAAAAAAGTTCGATAATCGTTTGGTTTGAGAGTCATAACCGTCTATTTGCAATGACTGGGAGACAAGCTCTCTCTTACAGGAAAGGGCAAGGTTTCAATCAAAAGAAACGCTGTTTTTTTATTCATTTTCACTGTGATCCCCAAGTCCGGCAGCTCCCCGGCAGAAATTAAAATCCTTTTTCAATTGCGCCTTTATTTTTCCTGTTATCATTTCTCTCGCCTCGTCAGCGTAGGGGATTGCCTTACTGTGGCCCCAGACAGGGCCGGGCCAGGCAGGATCATTTTTAAAGCGTACAATGTGGTGGATATGAAGCTGGGAAACGACATTTCCCAGAGAGGCAATGTTGATTTTATCGCCTTTAAAGGCCGTTGACAGGGCAAAGGCAAGGTTGGCGGATTCTCTTGCAAGCTGTAGTTGATCTTCTCCTGAAAGTTGAAATATTTCTTTAATGTCCGGCCGCTTTGGCACCATGATAAACCATGGATATCTTAAATCATTCATTAAAAGGAGGAGAGACAGTTCCGACTGTCCCAGTATATGGCAATCCTCCTTTAACCGGGAGTGAAGTTTAAACATCAATCATCCTATCTGGAGGACCTTGGCCCCCCTTATTTTTCCTTCTTTCAACTCTGCTAAAGCTTTGTTGGCTTCTTCCAGATGAAAGACCTGCACATGTGATTTTATGGGAATTTGGGCTGCAATTTTAAGAAAGCCGGACACATCGTCTCTTGTAATGTTTGCCACACTCTTGATTTCTTTTTCCATCCAGAGGTGGGAAGGGTAATCCATTTCGAGGAGGCAGTCCTTGTCATGCTCTTCCTTGCCTATGGCATTAATGACCAGTCTGCCGCCACCTTTGAGGTTGGAAAGGGCATGGATAACCGGTTTCCATGCGGGCGTCGTATCGATGACGGCATGGAGCTTCTCCGGTGTCTTGTCGTCACTTTTCCCGGACCAGCATGCCCCCAGTTCCAGGGCAAAGTCCCTCTCTCTTTGGCTCCTTGCAAAGACGTATATCTTTGCCGCCGGGTAGAGGTGCCGGGCCAGTTTCATGACAATATGATTTGAAGCGCCGAAACCGGTGAGGCCGATATGAGCGCCATCAGCAATACCGCTTAACTTAAGAGCCCGGAAGCCGATGGCTCCTGCGCAAAGCAGTGGCGCTGCTTCAACATCGGAAAAAATGTCAGGAATGGCATGGGCAAATTTTTCACTGACCGTCATATATTGGGCATATCCGCCATTGACGTCTCTTCCCGTTGCAACAAAATGGCTGCAAAGGTTTTCTCTGCCGCTTGTGCAGAAATCGCATTTTCCACAGGCAGAATATATCCAGGCAACACCCACCCGGTCTCCCATGTTAAAAGCATTTGCCTTTTTTCCTTTTTTTGCCACTCTTCCCACAACCTGGTGCCCCGGAATGACGGGAAGGCGGGGAGGGGCTGTTCTTCCTTCTATTTCATCAAGTTCGGTATGACAGACACCGCAGGTAGAAACTTTTATCATTATTTCACCTGAAGCGGGTTCCGGCAGGGGCGGAAAGATGGTCTTCAGCGCTTCCTTTTCTTTCCCTAGATCAATAATTTTTTCCAACGCCAGCGCCTTCATCGTTGGTGGATCTTCTATTTTGCGCTGTCATTTAGAAGGTTCCCCCGATGCCGATTCCAAGCCTGATAGTGGGTTCTTGACGGGGGTCTGTCATATGCAGCTCCATGCTTTTTATGAGGGGGTATTTATATTCTATTTCTCCCAGGGGCAGTTTTTTTTGGCCTATTACCTCTCCGGCAACAGTGAGGCGTCTCCCCTTTGCAAATATGGCCGTATCAAGATATCCTTCATGAAAGACAATAAAACGGCCCAATGTTTCATTACTTTCGACAGGCCGGCCCAGAGAGTCGAGTTTTTTATGCAATACCTCGATGTAGGTTCCGTCATTTTTGTTAAGGGAGTTTACGATATTTCCGCCAAGAATGACGATTTTCCCTTTGTACTTTTCAGGTTTTTTGATAAGGTCGGCAACTGAAATTGATCTGTCGGCTTTTTCAAGATTTGCCCTGGAGACGACATGAGCGCATCCGTTTAAGGCAAGAAGTGCTGCTGACAGGAGGAGCCATTTTTTCATCTTTTTTCTTTTCTTCACTGTTTGGGCCGCAAATGGCGTATACTTCAGTATAACATATGGAAAGAGATGATTCTTTCTTTAGGGAATCTCTAATAATTCCGGATGACTGTTAAGGAAATCAAAAAAGTCAGTTTCAAGGCAAAAATTGCAGCCTATAGCCAGTCTATAGGTAAAACTTTTAATGCAAAAGGTGGCTTTTTTGAACCTGCATATGTGGGCCATGAATTTTTTGGAGCTTCCTTTAGGACTAATATAGGGTATAAAGGGGATGAAATCAAAAGGTAATATTTCTGGCGCAGTCTTTTTTTTAATATGCACTCTGGCTGCCCTTTCCGTTTTTGCCGATCCTTTCAAGGTGGGTGAAAGGCTGGAATACCGGTTAAGCTGGGGAGGCATCCCGGCAGGACGGTCTGTGCTGGAGGTTGTCGATATGGTCGACGTGAAAGGCGCCAGGGCCTACCATCTCCTTTCCAGGGTAAGCTCAAATGACGCAATCGCCACCTTTTACAGTCTCAATGACCGTATAGACACCTATGTTGCAACCGATGATTTAAGAACATTAAAATATGTGGCCCTTACAAAGGAGAATAGCAGGGTACGGGATGAAATTGCTTTTTTTGATTACAAAAAGGGTGAGATAAAGTACAAAAAAAGGGGAAAGGAAAAAATAATTTCCATTCCGCCTGATCTTTATGATTCAATCTCCAGCTTTTATTATTTAAGAAGGTTGCCTCTCAAAGCGGGGGAAAAAGTTTTCATCAATACCTTTTCCGGGGGGAGGATTTATGAAAACACCATTCAGGTGATGGGTCGTGAAAAGGTGAGTGTCCGATGGGGCACATTCGAGACTTTGAAGGTTTTTATTCGTGCCGTAGAGAGAGGAAAGGGGAAGAAAAAGGGGGAGTCCTACCTCTGGCTTACCGATGATGAGAGGAAGCTTCCTGTAAAGATCAAGACAAAAAGCAACTTCGGTTATATTGTATCGGAGCTTGAAAGGGCGGTTACTTCCCGTGAAAAATAAAAAGCTGCATGTTACCGGTCTCGGACAATGTTCATGGGATTATATTTCACTCGTCGATGGATACCCTGAACCCGATAGCAAGTGTGAAGTTAAGGACTGCCATGAAGAAGGCGGGGGACCTGTTGCTACGGCCCTCGTCACCCTGGCAAGGCTTGGTATCCCCTGTTCCTTTCATGGTGTAAGGGGGGATGATGAAGCGGGGAGAAAGATTGCAGGCTCTCTTGAAAAAGAGGGGATTCATGTAAATAACCTTCTCATGAGAGAGAACAGCGCTTCTCAGAAGGCTTTTATTGCTGTAGAACGTCCCGGCGGCAGGCGGACTATTTTCTGGAAAAAACCTTCCGGAAAGGCGCTTTCCGAAGGGGAACTGGGAGGGGATTTTCTTGCGAACAGCTCATTTCTTCTTCTTGACGGACTTATGAAGGATGCTTCCATTTATGCGGCAAAAGAGGCGCAAAAAAGAAAGGTTCCCGTCATGCTTGATGCAGGCAGTTTAAGGAATGGCATGATGGAACTTGCAAGAGAATGCGACTACGTGGTGGCCTCTGAAGGGTTTGCAAAAGATCTGGGCTGGAATGAAAAGAGGGAGGCCTTTCGTAAAATAGTGAAGAAGAGTGGTTTTGGCCTGACGACGATCACACGGGGTGAGAGGGGGAGCCTTACCTTTAGGGCAGAGGGTATTGTGGAAACCCCGGCATTTGATGTTAAGGCCCTTGATACGACAGGTGCGGGCGATGTTTTTCACGGCGCTTATATTTATGGTTTGTTGCAGGAATGGGATCTGGAGGAGGCCTTGAAATTTGCCTCCGCCTGCGCCGCTTTAAAGTGCAGGTGTCTCGGGGGAAGAGCGGGTATTGCAACGATTAAAGAGGTGAGGCAGTTCATGGAAACCGCCCCTTTAAGATAATTTACCAACCTGAAAATTCAACCTTTATCTTTCAGGCGATTTCTTCCAGCATGACATTGACATAATGCTTTTCACCATCACGGATGATGCCTATTGTCACCTTGTCTCCCACCTGCCGTCTGTCGAGTTCGTTTCTTAAATCATCGGGATTTTGTACGGATTTACCGTCAATATCAAATATAATATCTCCCAGGATGATTTCGCCGCCAATCTGTTTAGTTCCTCTCAGTCCTGCTGTTTCTGCGGCGCTTCCGCGCTGGATATTGATGATGAGCACGCCTTTTATTTCAAGGCGTTGAGCCAGTGATTCATGGGCAATGGTAACACCGAGACCGGGCCTGATCACTTTGCCGTAGCGGATAATGTCGGGGACAACCCGGTTGACTACCTCTGTGGGAACGGCAAATCCGATTCCGGCGCTTGTTCCTGATGGACTGTATATAGCCGTATTAACGCCAACCAGCCTGCCTGCGCTGTCCAGGAGGGGGCCGCCGGAGTTGCCGGGATTGATTGCCGCATCGGTTTGTATGACACCCTGGATGGTCCTTCCTGAAATGGACTGAATTTCCCTTCCCAACGCGCTTACAATGCCTGATGTCATGGTCTGGTCAAGACCGAAGGGATTTCCAATGGCAAAGACTTTCTGCCCCACAAGGAGATTTTTTGAATTGCCCAGGGGAATGGGTTTGAGTTTTTCTTCAGGCGCTGAAATTTTGACAACGGCCAGGTCCTTTTCAGGTGAAACGCCGACAAGCGCTGCTTTCCAGGTTGTATTATCGGCAAGGGTTACCTCTATTCTGCTTGCATCCTGGATGACATGGAAGTTGGTTACAATGCGTCCTTCCTCGTCCCAGATGAAGCCTGAACCGGTCCCTCTCGGGATTTCATAGATGTTAAGAGAGAAGAAGTCACGTCTGAGTTCGACACTGGTAATATAAACGACGGAGGGAGAGATATTTTTAAAAACATCGATACTGTTCTTTTCATCTTCAGCCAGATCTCCCCTGGCCTCCACGGTGCGAGGTTCGGCATGAGGGTTGTGGACGGAATTCTCAGGTTTGATAAAAAAGAACCAGATAATGAACAGGGATACAAGCCAGATTAAAAGATGGCCAAAGGCATTTTTGCCTCTGCTGTATTCACCCCTTTTTTCCATTTAGAATTTTTAACCTCTTATCGTGAAATAGTAAAGTTTTTATGTTTTACAGGCAAAATAAAAAAGCGGGATCAAATCCCGCTTTTATTCGTTTTAGCTTTAAGCCCGGAAAGGGCAGTTGGTTCACGGCTTCCGGCTTAAAGTCTTTAAGCAGCCGGACATCCGCCACAGGAGGGCGCCTTGGCTGCATCACAGCTTGCCGGTTTTTTCTCTTTTGAATAACCGTCCGAATACCAGCCTCCGCCTTTTAAGTGGAAGGCGCCTGCAGATATCAGCTTTGATACGTTTGTTCCGCTGCATTTTGGGCAGCCGGCAGGGTCGGGATCACTCATCTTCTGCATTACTTCAAAGTCATATCCGCAATCTCTGCACCCGTATTCATAAAGTGGCATAATTTTTACCTCCATAGTTTCCAGTTTCGATACATATTTTAATAATTAGAGCTGATTTTGTCAATATTCCGGAAGAAAAGGGCTAGTAGCCGGCAGGTTCGAGGCCAAGGTCCCTTATCATGGTAAGCACCTTTTCCGGGCTCGATCCTTTTGTCGTCAGATAGTTGCCGATAAGTGTTCCGTTGGCTCCGGCCATAAAAATGAGGGATTGGAGGTCTCTGAAGGTCACTTCGCGGCCTCCCGATACGATAATGTCTTTTTGCGGAAGAAGGAAGCGAAATACAGCAATCGTTTTCAGGGCTTCCATGGGTTCAACAGTGGGCGCCCCTTCCATGGCCGTTCCTTCAATGGGATTTAAAAAGTTGAGAGGGATGGAATCCACATCGAGTTCTTTTAATGTAAGCGCCAGTTCAACACGCTGTTCCCTTGTTTCCCCAAGGCCCAATATCCCTCCGCAGCATGTTTCAAAGCCGAGCTCTTTAGCCATCCTCACCGTATTGACATCATCTTCATAGTCATGGGTCGTACAGATGTTGGGAAAAAAACTCCTTGCCGTTTCCAGGTTATGGTGAAAGCTCTGGAGACCTGCTTTTTTCAGCCGCTCCATCGCTTCTCTCGACATGTTGCCCAGTGAGGCGCATCGTTCGAGACCGCCTTCGTTTTTTATCTTTTCAATACTATTGCAAAGGGTGTTAAGGTCTTCTTCGTTGTCAACGGACATGCCGCTTGTGACGATGCTGAATTCGCGCGACTTCATTTCTTTTGCTTTTTTTGCGGCATGGACGATCTTTTCCGGCTCTATCATGTCGTAGACAGGGGCCCTGGTCTCAAAATGTGAAGACTGGGCACAAAATGAGCAGTCCTCGGAGCAAAGCCCTGACTTTGCATTAACAATTGAGCAGAGGTTGACTTTATTGCCCTTGAAGCGGCCCCTGATTCTGCTTGCCGAATGAAGCAGATCAAAAATCTCACTGCCTTCCAGATTGATAAGGCGAATCGCTTCCTCTTCGCTTATCTCGCCCCCTTCAAGGATTCTCTTTTCAAAATCAGCAATTTCAGATACACCGTTACCGCTGTCTGATATTTCGTTGTTGATGGCTATGGCCCCGCTTTTAATCATATTGCCTTTTATGTCCTGTTCCTTTGGGGAGGGAATAACAATTATTCATCCAGCCCGTCCAGTTCTTCTTCATACTCTCTCAGGTCGAAGCCGTCTTCCAGCACTTCTTTGCAGTTTAATATGCTCTTTTCTGCCATGGCCTTTATAAAGGGCAGTTCGATAAAAGGCAGCGCTTCTTTCCTGCCCATATTAATTGCCGTCGCAATGGCAATATGGGCCATATCAGGTTTGTCACTGTAATGTAACAGAAAGTGCGCCATGGAGAATAATCGTGATCTTAAACGCCCGGCCATGGGCACGAGCACTTCCCTGCAAAAATCCTTAATGATCAAACGCTCCTTGAAAGATTTGACGCCTTGATCCGCATTTTTTAGCAGGGAAACTTTTTCCGCATAGTGGAAAACAGCGGGCAGAGAGATTATCCAGCCTGAAAATTCATCGAGCTCCAGGAGTTCTCCGCCTCTCTCAACACGTTTTTTATCCTTTTTCAGCCTCTTTAAAAGGGATAAGCCAAGTTGGGGATTAAAGGGTTCAGGCTTTAAATAGCCTTTCAGGGGTTGCTTCCTGTAATGAAACTCCGGTGAGAGAAGAAGCCTGTGCTGTTCACTCTGGTAAAGGGAGTTGTTCAAAAGCTTCATAAAATAAGCCATATCTCCTTCAACGAGCATGGCGTCATTTTTTATATCGTCAATCATGACCGAAAGATCTTTCCCGCTCATACTTTTGGCGCCAAAGACATCGATAATGCCGAGTTCATCATTTAGTGTAAGAAAAATGGTTTCTACCTTGTCCTTTTCCCTGTTCATTGAGAGACAGAGGTTGATACTTCCCATGGCGTCAACAGGGCTGACAAAAAGTTTATGGACATCGATGGACTTGCTCTGCGCAGAAAAGGGCGCCCCGTCAATATGATAACCGCAAAACATGAGACGCCTTAATCCCTTTTCCGCCGCGTTTACGATCTCGCTTCGCCAGGAGTGATGATAGATATCTTTCAATGCCCTGACGGCGCTGTCATCCTTTATTTTAGACAGGCACCTGACGGCGGCAAGGGCTGTTTCAGTTCTTTCGCAATCTGCAAGAATGGTCAGCAGAGGTACCCCTTTTTCACCCGTCATGGAGCGTATGATGTCGAGAATGTCGGCCCCTTTTGGATGACTGATAAAGAAGTCTTCTATAAGAGATATCGCTCTGTATTCCCTGACATGGAAATCTTCGAGCACTCTTTTGACCCAGAGAAGGTAGGCCATATCCTTATCCTTGTTATGAAAGCCCGTTGATTCATGAAAGTGAGCCGCTTCATAACTTTTAAGGGTCGCCATGACTTCAACCCGCGTTCTCAGGGAAGCATTCCTGAAGGTCTTGTTTTGCAGCAGTTCTCTGAGAACTTCCGCATAAGAGCAGTCATTAAGAAGTTCAATGAAGTGAAGAATTCTCTCCACACTACCCCATTCGGTAAGGTTTTTTAGTCGCCTTGCCACAAAGGGTTGTACTCTGTCACCCATTTCAGAGAGACGCTTTGCGCTTTTTTCCATCTCATCCGTTGAGTAGGAATCAGCAATGACATCTGAAAGGATGCAGTCAACCTCGCGCTTGAGATTGAAAATGTTTTCTGATCCAGGATCTAACAATTTAGGATTTAACTGCCTTTTCCTCTTCTTTTCTTTCAAGGATGGAGACTTTATTGTTGTCCTTTTTTTTCATATTGCAGCCACCGTCAAAGATGACGCCCTCATCGATAACGAGGACGGGTGAGGTAATATTTCCGTAAAGCTTGCCCGGCGCATGTATTTCTACTCTTGTCTTTGCTTCAATGTTTCCTGTCAGTTCACCACTCAAAATAAGCGTATTGACATTGATGTCGGCGCTTACATTGGCAGACTCGCCGATAATTAATATGCCGGGGCTAAAAATTTCACCGGAAAACTTGCCGTCAAGCCTTACTGTTCCTTCAAAAGTGAGTTTTCCATTAAAATCGGTCCCCTTGCCGAGAAAAGCGTTAATATCTTCACTATTTGCGCTAGATTCCTTTTTTGAAATCATTTGTTCCTCCTTTAAATTAAAAAATATAGTTATAGACCGAGGAGTTCTATAATTCTGTCCAGTTCGTTTAATGAATAGAAGTCAACCTCGATCTTTCCCCTTTTCCCCTTTTTTATTATTCTTGTTTTTGTACCGAAAAATGAAGCAAGCCTGTCTTCAAGATTGTCCACGTTGGGATCCCTGACAGGCTCTTCTTTTTTATTGGCGGCAGGACTTTTTTCCATTTTTTTTGCCAGCGCCTCAGTCTCTCTGACGGACAATCCTTTTTTAATGATCTCTTTGCCCAGGGTGATCAAATTACCTTCCGATGTCACGGAAAGAAGTGCCTTGGCATGACCCAGGCTGATAGCGCCTGCCGATAAATCTTTTTTAATTTCATCGGGAAGTTTGAGTACCCTGAGATGATTGCTGACGGTGGCTCTGTCCTTGCCTACCTGCTTGGCCAGTTCTTCCTGCGTATAGGAAAATTCATCGATTAGCCTTTTATAACCTTCCGCTTCCTCTATAGGATTGAGATCGGCCCGCTGGATATTTTCAATGATGGCAATTTCCAGGCTCTCTTTATCAGAAACATCTTTTATGACGACGGGCACTTCTTTCAGACCCGCTTTCTGGGCCGCCCGCCACCTTCTTTCTCCTGCAATCAGTTCATAATCCTGCTCACCGCTTTTCCTCACAATGAGCGGCTGGATTATGCCCTTTTCCTTTACCGAGTTAATGAGCTCTTCAAGTTTCTCATGGTCGAAAACTTTTCTGGGCTGGTACTCGTTGGGATGGATGTTTTCAATGGGGCAAAGAAGGTAGACCTTTTTATTCCCCAATGGGCCCGTAGACTCGGAGCTTGGAAGAAGCGCGCCAAGGCCTTTTCCCAATGCCTTTCTCTTTTTTTCCAAAGGTTCTAGTTTCTCCTGTAAATGATTTCTTTGGCAAGTTCCAGATAGCTGGTAGCGCCCGTACAGCCTATATCATATAAAAGCACAGGCTTTCCAAAGCTGGGGCTCTCGCTGAGGCGAACATTCCTCGGTATGGTAGAGGTAAATATCTGCTCGTTAAAATGGTCTTTTACCTCTTCGGCAACCTGATGAGAAATATTATTTCGCTTGTCAAACATGGTGAGCAGAATACCTTCTATACTAAGATCGGGATTCAGTTGCTGTCTGATAAGGTTAATGGTGCGTAAAAGCTGGCTCAGTCCTTCCATGGCATAGAATTCACACTGAAGCGGTATGAGGACCGAATCAGCAGCCGTCAGCGAGTTGACTGTTAAGAGGCCGAGCGATGGCGGGCAATCGATAAGGATATATTCATACTCATCGAGAACCCCGGCTATGGCGTTTTTCAGGCGATTTTCCCTTGCAAAAGCGCCGACGAGTTCAATCTCGGCGCCGGTAAGGTGTGAGTTGGCCGGCGCTATATGAAGATAATCGAGGTCTGTCTCAATAATAACCTCGTTTATTTCAGCTTCCTCAATGAGTACATCATAGACGGTCTTGTCAAGTTGATCTTTATTAATGCCAAGCCCGCTTCCCGCATTGCCCTGAGGATCGATATCAACAATTAACGTCTTTTTTTCTGCTACAGCAAGGGAGGCAGCCAGATTAACGGTGGTAGTGGTTTTTCCTACCCCCCCTTTTTGATTAGCAATTGTAATTACCTTACCCAAAATACCTTTCCCGTACAATAAAAGTTAGCTTATAAAAATAGCACAAAATCGATTTTTTTAAAAAGAAAAAAATTTTGTAATTTTTTCTTGACTAGCATTTCTTATTGTGATTATATTTGGGTCATCTGTGCTGTTTATGCCTTATTGGTTGTTGGATTTGCAGCAGCTTTGGGTTTTTTGCAGTTTTATCATGGGCAGGCGGATTTTCGTAAAAGTTTTTTTATTGTTGTTTTTTAATTATTAAACATTAGGAGGATGGATTTATGGCAAAGGAAAAGAAAGGCAAGGGTCTAACCCGAAGAGGTTTTCTGACAACTGCTGCTGCCGGCACCGTTGTAGGCGCAGGTGTGGCGATGGGTCTTAAACCGACTGAAAGCCAGGCAAAAGAAGGGACGTTGAGCGCTCATGTGCCGCCTGGCAAGCTTGACGATTATTATGGTTTCTGGAGTGGCGGTCAATCGGGCGAGGTTAGGGTTCTCGGCGTTCCTTCCATGAGGGAGCTCAAAAGAATACCCATGTTCAATCACTGTAGCGCTACCGGCTATGGAACAACAGACGCATCGAAAAAGATTCTTATGAAAGGCGGCAAGGTCATGAGATCAGGCGATACTCACCACTGCCATCTCTCATACGACAAAGGCACCTATGACGGAAAATATGCCTATATCAATGACAAGCTCAATGCCAGACTTGGAAGGGTAAGGCTTGACTATATGGAGGCAGATGCCAGTGTCGACCTCCCTAACTGCCAGGGAACACATGGTATTTTCCCCATGAGAGTAAGAAAGGGCAAGACTTACTACGTATTCTGTAACTCGGAATTCAGAACGCCCCATCCAAACGAGGGTCGCGACATGGAAGATCCGACCAAATATAAGGCGTTCCATACTGCGGTTGATGGCGAGAAGATGAAGGTGAAGTGGCAGATTGCTGTTACGGGTAACCTGGATCTTTGTGCCACTGACCATGACGGTACACTTTCTATGGCAACGTGCTACAACTCGGAAGAGGCTGTTGATCTGGGCGGCATGATGGCCAAAGACAGGGACTGGGCTGTATTCTTCAATACCGCTAATATCGAGGCGGGACTCAAGAAGGGTGACTTCAAGAAGATTAACGGTGTAAGGGTTCTTGATGGAAGTAAAGGGACCTCTGGCCACGGGAAATACACAGTTTACGTGCCCGTACCAAAAAGCCCTCACGGAATCAACGTAACTCCTGACGGAAAGTACGCTATTTGCTCCGGCAAACTTTCTCCGACTTGTACCGTTATTGATCTCAAAAAAGTTCGTCAGGCCTTCAAAGGGAAGGTAAAGCCTGAAGACTGTGTTGTCGCCCAGCCTGAGGTCGGTTTGGGACCGCTTCATACGCTCTGTGATGACAGGGGGCATGCTTATACCTCTATCTTCCTTGATAGCCAGGTTACCAAGTGGAACATTAAAACGGCTATCAAGCAATATGCAGAAAAAGATCCTAAAAAGGCGAAGAAGATCAATCCGATTGTTGACAAGATCGACGTTCACTACCAGATTGGTCACCTTAATACCTCTATGGGTGAAACCAAGGATGCTGACGGAAAGTGGCTCGTTGCCCTTTGCAAATTCTCCAAGGATCGTTTCCTCAATGTTGGCCCAAGACGCTCCGATAACGATCAGCTCATTGATATTTCAGGTAAAAAGATGAGGCTTGTTCATGACGGTGCTGTTCACCCTGAGCCACATGACGCTGTTATCGTAAGAAGAGATCTTATCAATCCAAAGAAAATTTACGACCCCAACGACAAGATGTTCGATCAGTACAAGAAGTGGGCCAAGGAAGATAATGTTACGCTTGGCGCTGATGATAAAGTCGTACGAAAAGGCAAGAATAAGGTCAGGGTTTATATGAGTGCTGTTGCCCCCGAATACGGCATGACTTCTTTCAAGGTGAAGAAGGGAGATACTGTCCAGATTATCGTAACCAACAATGACGAAGTTGAGGATCTTTCTCATGCCTTCGCTCTTTGTAATCACGATGTCAATTTTGGCGTGCATCCCCAAGAGACCGTATCGGCTACCTTCAAGGCCAGCCAAAAAGGTATGTTCTGGTACTATTGTACCTGGTTCTGTCATGCGCTTCATCTCGAAATGAGAGGAAGGATGATTGTTGAGTAAATAATCATCTGGGAGCAGCTTTTTTAAAGGGCGTAAAGGTTATTTCTTTACGCCCTTTTTTTATTTGTATCATGAAGGATAACAGGAACCTTTCTTTCGGGAACGTTGTTATTTTTGCCTTGTAAGTAAGTGTTCACTTATGATATTCTTGGTGATGTCTTTAGTTTCATAGTTTAGAAGTTGCTAATTAAACTGAGGGGTAAGCGGTGTTTTTTTGTGTGAACTTCACCATTGATTGGTTGAGAATCAAAAAGCTTTCTGATAACATAATACAGTTAACTTTCGATAGGGGACAATTATGAAAAAATCATTACATATTATTTCTCTTTCTCTTGTTTTAACACTTGTCCTGTTTGTTTCCGTATCAAATGCGAGAGTCTTCCATAAAAAGCTCTCATCGGACATACTTAATGCTCCCGATCTGTGCGCGCATGTGCCCTGCAAAGAACTTATGCCTTTGGCCGGGGACTTTTCAGAGCGTAAGGGGAATCCCAAATATATTGAGGCCTATCAAACCATTGATGGCGCAAAAAAGACCATAGGCTACCTTTTTCTCTCCGTAGACATTGTAGATATTCCTGCCTATTCGGGGCAACCGATTGTTACGCTCATCTCCATGGATATGGAGGGAATCATAAAGGGCGTCAAAATTATTCAGCACAGTGAACCTATTTTGATGGTTGGTATTCCCGAAGAAGAACTCACCAGGTTTGCAGATCAATATATCGGCCTGAAGGTCGGCACAAAGACGAAGCTTGGTGACAGTGAAGACCCCAATGTAAAGACCCTCGATGCTGTGAGTGGCGCTACTGTTACGGTTATTGCCGAGGACCTGACTATTATGAAAAGCACCCGTCTCATTGCAGAACAGGTTGGGATAATTCAAGCGGTTTCCGGGATCAAGGGCCGTTTAATTGAAGACTTTACACCGATGTCCTGGAAGGCGTTGATTGATAAGGGTTTGCTCGGTCATCTTCGGGTAAACCCTGATGAAGTCGGTTATGAGCAGGCCAAAGAGGGAGAGGCCTGGATCGATATTTATTTTGGTTATCTTAACCTGCCTTCGGCCGGCCTCAACCTGATGGGAAAAAATAACTATCGATGGGTAAAAAAGGAGATAGAAAAAGGGGGACATGCCTTTGTTATTGTAAGCAACGGAGTCTCCTCTTTTAAAGGCTCTGGTTTTGTTCGGGGAGGTATTTTTGAGCGCTTCGGATTTGAACAGAGAGGCAATAACTTTACTTTCAGAGATCTTGATTATTACAATTTCTACGACATAGCAGCAGAAGGCGCCCCTGAATTCAAGGAGGGCGGCGTTTATATCATTCGGGAAAAAGGATTTTCTCCCTTTGAGCCCTTTGCCTTTAATTTTCTTTCAGCCCACGTTGTTGGTTCAATCGAAAGAAAATTCAACGTATTTAAATCGGAATACCAGCTTCCTGATAACTATATGGTTATCGAGAAAGTGGCAGAGGAAGATGAACCGGTATGGGTAGAGATCTGGAAAAGCAATATTGTCAGTGAAATATTCCTGATTATTCTTCTCATCATCATCCTTCTTCTCTTTACTCAGCGACTAAAACTCGTTCGTAACAGGGTGGCAGCCAAATGGACAAAGTATACCATTATGGCTATTTTCCTTGTCTTTATCGGTTTCTACAAAATGGCCGCTCCTTCCGTTACTCAGCTTATTACGGTTCTTCAAAAGTTTGTTGGAAACTTTGACTGGAGCCTCTTCCTTCTCGATCCTATGATCTTTATTCTCTGGTGGTTCATCGCTATATCTATTATCCTCTGGGGAAGAGGGATCTTTTGCGGATGGCTCTGCCCTTATGGAACGCTGACGGAATTTGCCTACAGAATATTCCACACCATTGTCCCAAATAAATTAAAGTTTGAATTCTCATACAAGGTACACAGCAAGCTTATGTATCTCAAGTATGTTATTTTCCTTGTCCTCCTTGGCCTTTCCTTCTACTCTATGGAAATGGCTGAGCGCTATGCCGAGATTGAACCTTTCAAGACGGCCTTTCTTGTGGGACTCAACAGGGAGTGGTATTATGTATTCTACTTCTTCCTTCTTCTTGCCTTTTGTCTTGTCAATTACCGGTTCTTCTGTAAGTACCTTTGTCCTCTCGGAGCAGGTCTTGCGATCCCCTCCACATTGAGCCTCTTCGGAATAAAGAGGAGGGAGTTCTGCACAAAATGTAATATCTGTGCAAAAGAGTGTGGTTCAGGTGCAATTAATGAAAAGGGAGAAATCAACATGAGAGAATGTCTCTATTGTCTTGATTGTGAGGAAAACTTTGTTGATATGGACAAGTGCCCACCGCTAGTAAAGAAAAAGAAAGGCTCTGCCTGAAAGCATAAATGCTGAATCTCAAGAAAATAAGGGGGGCATGGATATATCTTTGCCCCCTCATTTTTTGTATTTCCCTCCTTGAAGCGAAGGCCGCCACTTTAAAAGTAGGTAAAGGACATTCCTATGAGACTATTCAGGAGGCAATAGAAGCAGCCTCTGACAGCGACTCCATTGAAGTAAGTGCCGGTACATACCCTGAAAACCTTATTATTAATAAGCAGGTCACTTTGAGGGGCATTGATATGCCTGTCATTGATGGCGGCGGCAGGGGACATACGATTATCATTCAATCCCCCCATGTTATTCTTGATTCTTTCCGCGTAATCCGAAGTGGCGGTGACCTGGCCGAGGATGATTCATGCATATTCATAGAAGGAAAAGCTGAAAAAAGTGAAATAAGAAATAACCTTGTTGAAGATTGTGCTTTCGGTATATGGGCGAATGGTGCCAAAAGCGTGAAAATCATCAACAATCATGTTAAAGGGCGCAGTGGACTCATATCGCAAAAGCGGGGTAATGGTATACACCTTTGGAACGTAAAACATGGTGTTGTTGAAGCTAACCATGTGGAAGGGGCCAGAGATGGAATCCTGGTCTCTATTACGAGAAAGACGCTTATAAAGAACAATAAAATCCACGATTTAAGATATGGCATCCACTACATGTATGCTGACTTCAACAGGGTCGAAGGCAACGTAACATACAATAATAAGGCAGGTCTTGCCATAATGTTTTCCAAAGGACTTGAAATTGAATCGAATTACTCTTATGATAACACCGAATTCGGACTTCTTTTCAGGGATATTTTCAAGACGAAAGTACACAAAAACGTGTTGGCCAACAATGAAAAAGGCCTCTTCATTTACAATTCCCTTTTTAATGAAATATGGGAGAACATTGTCGTGGGAAATGACATCGGGTCCCATGTCTGGGCGGGGTCTGAAGACAATAAGGTCTACGACAATTCTTTTATAAGAAACAAGACCCAGGTTAAATATGTAGGTATGAAGGATGAAAAGTGGACTTATGAGGGGAAAGGCAACTATTGGAGTGATTACATGGGTTGGGATATCGATGGTAACGGCAAGGGTGACAAGCCTTATGAAGCCAATACCGTCATGGAGCGGCTCATATGGGCCTACCCCATGATTAAACTGCTGTTTAACAGTCCTGCTGTTCAGACCTTAAGGATGGCTGAAAGCCAGTTCCCCATTTTGAGACAAAAAGGGATAGTTGATGATGCGCCGCTCATGAGACCGGTAAACAATGAATGGAGAAAATGGGTTGGCAGAGTTAATCATTGATGTAGAAAATATAAGTAAAAGTTACGGCCACGTGGAGGCCGTAAAGGGGGTCTCCTTTGCCATAAAAAAGGGGGAGCTTTTCGGTCTTATCGGGCCAAACGGCGCCGGTAAAACGACGCTTTTCAAGATGCTTTTAGGACTTCTTAAACCGACAACGGGAACGATCAGGGTGATGGGAACCGATGTATCTGAAGTCTGGAGCCGGGAAGTAAGGGCACACACAGGCTACCTCCCGGAGAATATTGCTTTTTACGATCATTTAAGCGGTCTTGAAACACTCCTTTTTTATGCCAGGCTAAAAGGTGCCCCAAAGAGTGAAGTCTCTGAACTGCTTGATCTTGTAGGCATGACGGAAGCGGCCACAAGGAAGGTGGGAGAATATTCAAAAGGGATGAGACAGCGCATAGGGTTGGCCCAGGCGCTTCTCGGCAAACCGGAAATCCTTTTTCTCGATGAACCGACAACCGGTCTTGACCCTGAAGGGATCGGCGCATTTTACAATATATTGAATGACGTTAAGGCACGGGAGGTAACTATCGTACTAACATCCCATATATTAAAGGAAATTCAGGACCGCGTCGACCGCCTTGGTATTATCGGAGGAGGAAAGCTTCTCGCTTCAGGAAGTGTAAAGGAACTTAGAGCTGCTCTTGGGCTGAGATCCACCGTACGTGTTTTTGTGAAGGATAAGGTTCATGCCGTCAAAGAGGCAGCCATAAAGGCCGGGGGAGAGATAGCTTCGTTAAAAGAGAACCTCCTTCTTGTTAATTGTCCCAACGGAAGCAAGATGGTGCTTCTCAAGGAACTCATGAAAGAAGGACATTTGATAGCCGATATAGAGTTTCATGAACCTTCCCTGGAAGATGTTTTTATGGGTTATGCCATGGGAGGAGAGGTTTAATGTCACCGGTCCTAATCTCAACGGTAGCCGTCAAGGAATTTAAAAATAGTATCAGGAACCGGTGGATAATAGGTGTCTCCCTTATCCTGGCAGTAATGGCCCTTGCTATTTCCTACTTCGGTTTTTCGCCGAGGGGAGAAACGGGATTCGGCGGCTTTGATGTTACCATCGTCAGCCTTGCCAGCCTGGTTACATACCTCATTCCTATTATAGCGCTGACCCTCGGATTTGATACGGTCGTCGGTGAAGCAGAGGGAAAGACGCTGGAACTTATTCTGACCATGCCCATTAACAAGTTTGAGCTATATCTTGGCAAGTTTATCGGCCTCTCTCTCTCTATTGTTACGTCTACCGTAGCCGGCTTCGGAATTGCAGGCGCCATTATCGCCTGGAAATCGGGTACGGAACATATCAGTGATTACATCTTTTTTATTATTTCAGCTATCCTGCTGGGCCTGGCCTTTTTAAGCCTTGCTCTCATGATTTCTGTCATGGTAAAAGAACGTTCAAAAGCAATCGGATGGGTAATTTTCTTCTGGTTTTTCTTTGTCCTCATCTTTGATCTGGTACTCATCGGTATTCTTGTTGCCACTGAAGGTAAGATAAGCACATTTCTTTTCTCGGCACTTCTTTATGCCAACCCTGCCGATCTTTTCAGACTTTTAAATCTAGCCTCCATTGAGAGTGTAAAGACTGCCTATGGACTTGCTACGATTACGAAAGGAAAGGCTTTTAGCCAGCCCTTCCTCTATGGTGGAATGTTTATCTGGATAATCTGGCCGCTTCTTGCAGGATATTTTATATTCAGACGAAGGAATTGCTGATGAAAAAGAGTGTTATTGTTCTCTTGTCTTTATTATCCTTTTTGACTGCCTGTGAGGAAGAGAAGAAAGAAAAGGTTGTCATTGAGCCCGGAAAGATATCGGGCATTGAGGAGTGTGCACTTGACGGGATGATTGTTGGTAATTATCCGGGGCCAAAGGCACAAATAGTATACAAAGCAGATGGAAAACAAGTCTTTTTCTGCGAAACGAAGGAGCTCTTTTACGTTTATGCCGAACCGGGTAAAGAGGCACAGGTAGCGGCCCTATTTGTACAAAATACAGCAACTACGGATTGGGAAAAACCGGTGGGAAGCTGGATTGATGCGCAAAAGGCTTATTACGTTGTTGGCGCCTCTATTCAGGGTTCTATGGGCCCGACCTTTGCACCCTTTGCCGACAGGGAGTCGGCCAGGCCATTTATAAAAAAATATGGCGGAGAAATCAAGACATTTGATGAAATTATTAAGATGATTGGAGGATAAAAGAATGAGGGATTTTTTTGATGATATTGAAACAGGTTTGAAAACAAAGCTTTCCGGCGTTTACAATGAAATGCTTGCACTCAGGGAGCACCGTGCCGGTTTGCTTGAACCCTATGACCTGGGAAGAACCGATGAACTGCTTGATAAGATTAAAAGTGGAGAAATTAGTGAGCATCCGGCCTACGATCACTATCTTGCGGTACAAGCCATTACTAAGGAACTTGAGCCGATGAGGGAAAAGTGTCAAAAGATACTGGAGGAAGCGTAATATGAGTTCTATTCATGAAGACCTGGTAGAATTATTAAATAATGAACTGGCTTCGCTTCTTGATGGAGAACCGCAGTTTCTTTATGATGGTATTCAAGTGAAACTTAAGTCGGGGCCTGACTTGCAAATAATTTACCCGAGCGCTGAGGAATATGTTTTTTCATGGGAACAGGATAGCATTACCTTAAGAATAGATACAGCGCCCCTACATAAAAAGTTGTCAACCTTTCCCAACCATTTCCACAGTGGTGATGAAGTAAAAGATGACAACATAACGAGCATTCAAAACAGCCCTGGGGAGAACCTGGAAAAGGTTCTCCGGTTCATCGGCGGATAATCCGGGTATCTTGTTTAATGATTATTGCTGTAGAGGCCTATAGCGGTCATAAGGCGAATGAAAGGCCTCTGGCTATCAGGCTGGATGAAAAACGCCTTGAGGTGGTAGATATCCTTGACAGGTGGTACGGTGAAGATCATGAATATTTCAAGATAAAAGCAGAAGATGGCTGCCTGTATATTATCCGCTATGACCGGATAAACGATCTCTGGGAACTGACCCTGACGGAGGGTGATGAAGAATAGACCATCGAAATCAGTTCCTGTGCGGCAAAGTACTTGACAGACAAAAGCCTGAATTGATAAGTTCGTTATTATGGATTCAGGCAGACAACTTTAATCGTGAAGACAGGCTTTATATGTAAGATAAAAGCTTAAATAACAAGGTCCGTTCCCTTCTGTTGGGAATCGGGCTTTTTTGTGTATATTTCGATGTTAATTCTTTTGTTACGGGGGGGCAATTGAAAGTGCAATTAAAAACGGTACTCAAGCTTGACAAGATTGGTTTTTCCTTAAGTATTCTCATGGTATGTTATCTTGCCGGCTTTCATCTATTGATACCCCATGAGGGAGCACTGCGGGAGCAAAACCCCGGCCTCTCTCATATGCTCCCTCTTATATATGCCATGATCATGTCGCTCCTTTGCGGGCTGAATGTTCTCAAAATCCGCAAAATCAGAAAAAAGTTTATTAAGCCGCACCATCGTCAAAACTATTCAGAACTTCCTGACCAGACTTGATCCGGCTCTGGCTCCTATATCTCGGCAAAGCTTGTAGCGAGGTTGACAAAAAGGCACGTTATGCCAGGTTTTTAAAACCAGGGGCAGGGTGTGGGAAGACCATAAGGTAAAGATCATTTGCCTTGACATGGCATCCTTTGTCCGATAGCTTTTTTATGTAGCAGTTATTGCTATGTTTAGATTAACCCTATAGAGGTTATAAAGGAGGTCTGTTATGAAACGCAGGGATTTTCTGAAAGGGGTGGCGGCAGCGGGTGGGGCGGCAGCTTTAGGTCTTCCGGGAAAGAGTGCAGCGGCTGGCAAGGCATCGGTCAAAGCCTATAAGGAGATAGGCAAAACAGGGCTAAAAATGAGTGACATTTCTTTTGGCTGCGGTAAGCTCAGTTCCGCTTCCCTCATTGCCCGCGCTATGGATCGCGGTATTAACTACTTCGATACGGCGCCAGATTACGGCAAAAGTGAAAAGGTTCTGGGCCAGGCCATAAAGAAGCTTAAAAAACGTGACAAGATGATCATCGCGTCCAAATTCTGCAATCCTCCTTCCTATCCGGCTCATCTCAAAGCAGGCAGTCCAAAAAAAGAGTACATATCAGTCGTAGAGGGGAGCCTGAGTCGGCTCAATACGGACTATCTCGATTTTTGCTTTGTTCATGCCCTCGGGGAAATGGGTGATACAGTCGAAGATGAGAAAAAACGCCTGCTCGATGAGAACCTTCTTTCCGCTGTCGATCAACTTAAAAAAGAGGGAAAAATAAAATACCTGGCTGCTTCATCTCATGGTCCGGTCAATATGGAAGCGCTTCTAATGGCCGCTGTTAAATCAGGCCACTACGACATGATCATGCCTGCCTTCAATTTTATGAAATTCCCCAAATTGCCCGATGTCATCAGGGAAGCAAAAAAAAGAGGCGTCGGTGTTGTAGCCATGAAAACACTTGCAGGCGCCAAGGAGTCCGACTTTGATTCAAAAGGGCAGTCCTTTGCCCCGGCGGCTTTAAAGTGGGTTCTTAGCCATTCTGAAGTGGATGGACTTGTCGTTACCATCAAGTCTGTTGGCGATATGGGTGAATACCTGCAGGCCTCGGGAAAGAATCTTACCAAAGCGGATGCCGAGGTATTAAAAAAATATGAAGCAAAATACAGCAGCAGCTATTGTCGTACGGGCTGTGGAGAATGTGTCGGCAGTTGTCCCTCGGGCGCCGGGATTGCGACCATTCTGCGCTACCAGATGTATTTTGAAAATTATGGTATGGAAAAGAGGGCCATGGAGGGTTACGCTAAACTTGATGGTAACGCTGAATGTTGTGTAAGCTGTGAAGATGATGCCTGTGAAAAGGCCTGTCCTTATGGTCTTCCTGTGGCTTCCATGTTGAGGCGGGCACATGAGGACTTGAGTTTGAAGGTGTAAGCTCTGTTTGAAAGTATTTGGACACAGATTTTTACTGATTAGTCATGATTTTCACAGATGATGTTTCCTGTATTTGTCATTTCGACTAGAGAGAGAAATTTTTTTTATTGGATTAAGTAACTCTGAAGATTTCTCCCTTTGGTCGAAATGACATTTTATTATTTTAAAGACTATCAAGAATTATCATAACCAATCAGTGTCAAATAAAAAAGAGGCCCCGTGTCTGCTGAATCCCAACCATCTACAATGCTCTATAGGTATCTCCTCCTTCTGCTTCTTCCTCTTATAGCGACTGTTATCTACATGGATGGCCGGCGTTATGACCCGGGCCTGATTGATTTCAGCAAAAGCGAAGAAGAGAGCTCACCCCTGCTGTCTTTTTTCCCTGAAAAAGAAGGCGCTATGGCGCGGCAAGGAAGGGTGAGGATTTTTACAAAAGATAATCTTTACGAACACATCAACGGTCATGCCGAATATTTTATCTCGGCAGGCTTTAAAAGCCTTGCCGTTGCCGAATATGGAGAACCGGCAGATAAGGTTTGCTGCACGGCTGATGTTTACGACATGGGCACAGCCGCCAATGCCTTTGGCGCCCTCATGGGGGAAATTTCCGATGACTTTACAAAAATCGACAGGGGTTTTATGGGCTTTGTCTCTCCCCGTATGCTCTCTTTTTCAAAAGGGCCTTATTACGTAAAGGTCAGCGCCTTTACCGGGGGCGCGCCCTTAGAATCTATGGCCATCATGATTGAAAAAGCCATGGGGGAACTAAAAACGGAAATCCCCCAGCTTAAACGCTTTCCCGAAACCAAAGCAATTGCCGCTTCGCTCCGCTTCTTTAAAGAGGCCTATCGTGGCATTGATTTTTTAAATAATGTATTTGAAAAAGACTACCTTATAGGGAGCAAACAACTCACTGTCGCCCTTATGGAAGGAGATAGAGAAGAGCTTGATAAAAGGGTTTTACGCCTTCTCGGATTTTTGAAAAATGAAGAGATAGATTATGAAGAAATAATGCTGGGGCAAAGCCCTTACTATCATGTTAAAGACCCCTTTGAGGGAGACTGGCTTCTCCTGCCGGGAAATGGGCAGTTTTTTATGGTTTATGGCATGGACGAAGGTGGCGTTGATGAGATTTTTTTAAGGGAGCTGTTGGAAAAATAATGACTTCGAAGAATGATAAAGCAGAAGGGGCCATAGACCGGCGAACCTTTATCAAAAAGGCAGCTATTACCGGCAGTGCCGTAGCGGCTACCGGTGTCTGGGGCTATCTTTTTTACAGTGATGTTCCGGTCAGGGAAAAGGCTGAAAAGATATACAGCTTCAAGGATTTTAGAATAGCCCCATCGACCCTTTATCCTGACCTTGCCGTTGCAAGGGGGACCGATGTTGAGCAAATGGTAAGAGGCGTTATGGAAAAGCTGGGTGGAATGGCCCGTTTCATTACACCGGGAGACTCTGTTCTTATTAAACCCAATGCCGCCTGGGACCGTCAGCCCGAGCAGGCAGCCAATACCAATCCCCTTGTCGTGGGCGCTGTTGTGAAATTATGTATCGAGGCCCGCGCCTCCGGCGTCATGGTGACCGACGTTTCAATCAATGACCCTTACCGTACCTTCGCCCGTTCAGGCATCGAAAAGGCAACCCTTCAGCGGGGAGGAAAAATTGCCTACCCTTCGGACAACGATTTTATCCAGACCGATATGAAGGGGGAACTCCTAAAGGTATGGCCCGTCTTCGCTCACTATCATAAAGTCGATAAGATAATCAACATACCCGCTCTCAAGCACCATTCACTGAGCAAGGCAACCCTTGCCATGAAGAACTGGTACGGTGTCCTCGGGGGCAGGCGTAACCAGCTGCACCAGGATATCAATACCTCCATTGCCGACCTTGCATCCGCCGTAAGGCCCACCCTCACCGTCATGGATGCCACCCGGGTGCTTAAACGAAACGGCCCCACAGGGGGTAATCTTTCCGATGTGTCCATCGAAAACACCATCATGGCAGGCCTTGATGAGGTTGCTATCGATAGCTGGGCGCTACAGTTTCTTGACCTTAAAGCCGATGAGATTCCCTACCTGAAAATGGGTGAAGAGCGGGGCATCGGCATAAGGGACTGGAAGTCGCTTAATGTGGCCGAGGTTCAGCTGGGATGAAGAAATATGATTAGCGTCAGGGCTGAATAATAATGCCAATACTCTCTCTCGTCTCCCTGTAATTTGTCTGATCAGCATGAATAGTAACTCTATGATTTCCCACACCAAGAGTAGAAGCAGGGAGTTCCCAGGTATACCGGCAATAAGAAACTTCTGTGCCGTTACTTTTATCGAGCCCCAGGTCTGAAGCTTCTGATGTCCACCACCAATGGGCGCAATTGCAGTCTTCCCCGCCACAACCGGACTCCCCTCCCCGGATCTCGGCTTCCAGATGAATAGTCGAGCCTTCGACGAATATTGACCCATCGGCCGGCTCATGTATGGTTAAACTGTGAGCGCATCCAGACAACAGGAAAAGAAAAAGAAACAAGTGCATGGGAATGTTTTTTTTCATGAAAATACCTCCTTTTTTCACTTTCTACCGGGATTACTGTGTTTGTAAAGTGATCGCTATTTTTGAATTAAGCTGAATCCCCTCCCTTTAAACAGTAAAAAGCCCACAACCTGAATCAATCCAGGTGCGGGCCTTTAATTACAATCGAGCTTTAATGAATTCCCCATTTCCTTCCCCCTTCCAGTTTACCCGACCGTTCTATTAAAGATACCATACACTTGCAAGAAAAAAAGTGTATTTTCTTTTTTTGACAGGGAAGAAAAAAAATATTTTAAAAATGAGGGGGGAAAAGGTGTAAAAAGTGGGGGCCTGTATACTCATACAGGACCCCCTTTTTTCAGGATGGTTAGCTATTTGCGGCTTCCCTTACGTCGTATGAAAGCCAGCCCGGCCAATCCGCTGCCTAATAAGACTACCGTTGCCGGTTCAGGCACCGGCTGGCTGCCGTCCCATCGTCCCAATTCCGTATGAGCGTATCCCTCGGTTCCCCAGATGAACACCATCTCACCTGCAGTGAAGTCGGGGTTCAAATAAGCGTCACCAAAGGTAACCGTTACCTGGCGGGACGTTGCTATCCCCGCCGCCAGGTCGGTGGTATATTGCGTCCATGTGTATGGGCGATTGGGACCTGAGTAATCGTAATCGCCTGTATTGCCGCTACTTTGTATCGTCATACCGTCAAAAACCGTGTTTGACCATGTGTTCGCTGTATAACCCGTGACTCCCGCCCATATATCTCCCGTATATAATATTTCGAAGGTGTTCGGTATTATGGAAGGAATTGTATACCCACTCATATCACCATTAACGGTAAAGGTAACGGAATTACTCGTCATGCTTACATCCGAGAAGATGAGGGCGGCATTCGCTGCACCAGACCATCCACTTAATCCCAATATTACTGCAAAAAGTACTGCTCTTACCTGTTGTTTCATGATTTAACTCCTTCAACTTTAATTTTGGCCGTTATGTAATCTCAACAGCTATCTTGTGGCGCAGGTATGATGCATTTTTCGTACCGTAATCATAACCGCTTGAATTGGCGGGATTTTTTAAAAAAAGCTTCCAGCGTATTTGTGAAAAGTGTAAAAAAAGATGACACTCTCATTTGTCTTTAGAATATTTATTGTGCAGTTGAAGGGCTTTACTTTAGCAAAGGTATAGACATTACACTGTCATTGTGATTCTTTGTCCAAAAGTCGAATTGTAAAATAAGTTGACACTTTTATTTGATAATGCGTAATTTATTTGATCTGTCGCATCACTGCTTTGCAGATGAAGTTCTGAATTTTCTATGGCAAGCCGGTACGTGCTGTGCCCCTTCTCTTTCCTTAAGCGGGTCAGCATCCTGCCAATTTTAACATTATCATATTTTAACTCTTTGCCGGCTTCGTAGTGCGCGCCGTGTTCATGAAAGCATTCATTAACAGATTGGTAAGAGAACCCTGATAATCGAGCGCATGGCGCACGCTAAATATAACTTAAAATAAAAATTGGTCTGGCCCCGTTGTACGTGGAAAGATATGTTGGTCAAATGTTAATTAGGTGAAATATGAATAATGCTCTGAAAAAAATCTATCGGTGGGAATAATTTTTTGAATAAATATTGAGAGAGAAATTATTTGCTGTAATCAATAATCTGCATGTCCGTTTTGATAAGATCATTGACAACTTGCGACATGTCTATCTTTTTCTTCGCGGCTATTCTCTCCACAAATGCAAGTGTTTCCGGCTCCAGGTAAATAGGGAGGTTAAGGCGCGCATTAGGTCTGGAAAACTTTCCTCTTTCTCCTTTAGAAAAATCATATTCTTTTTTCATTTCCTTATGCCTCATATTGTCTTTCTTCGTTCCTTGTCGCTTTTCGACTGGAAATTATCTTATAGTAGCTGAATTCCTTCCTTGTTCCTTGTAAGTATGGCAGACAGCGAGCAAACTGTTTTTTGTAGACAATCCCATCGTAATCCATCTTTCTTCTTCCATGCTATGATCTTCATCATATATGGTTATTGCTATTGGGTCAAGAAATACGGACGATGCTTCTTCAAAAGTAACTCTATGTTTTTCTTTATTAATAACAGCTTTGCGCGGATCCCACTCGAAGTTTAATTGCAATAATTTATCCTGCCTTAATTCAAGTTCTCTTTAATTATGTTTACATGTATACATGAATATTAATCCCGATGCAAACCAAAAGGCAACTGCCGGTTGAGGGTTAAAAAACTGAAACGGGTTGCTGGTGATTAATTGAAAATTGATAATAGAGAACAGGAAATTATCAAGGATTAATTCAGTAAGAGATAAGGGTTCCCATTTTTAGTCCGCCTTTGAAAAAGTAGTAGGTAATTGGGGACTGGGGGATTCATTCCTCCCGGCTACCCGATTAGCCATTTTCAACCATCCGCCCGCTAGAAATATTACTTAACATAAAGCCGATATAAATTACCACATCTTGTATGAAATGTATTAGCCATGCCCAAAAAATACCTTCTGTTTCTATAACTGATTTGGCAAGAAACCAACCAAGAAAGCCAGCCATTAACATGCCAATTAATCCGTGCGGCATTCCTCCAAAATGAGCAAGCCCAAAAAAAGCGGCTGATATTAGAATGATATTACTTGTATCAAGTACGCCATATAGAGGTGAAACCAGCCCTAACCTAAAAATAGCCTCTTCTGAAAATGAATTTGTTAAAGAAAAAATTATAATCCAAAATATATACGGTGAAAGTTCTTTAAAATGTACTTTTAATTTCCTGAACTGAATATATACAAAACTAAATGTTCCAAGCGTAATAATTATACTTAAATATAATCCTGCAAATATCCATGTTTTATTTTCACCAATACCAAACCACCTGACTGGTTCAGCATGAGCGGATAAATCTCCACTTGAGAAAAACAACCAAAAGTTTTGAGGGTTTTGTAAATATACAAAAAATAGAACAATGAATGATAGCAATAATAGAGATGCCTGATATTTGGCATGATTATTTAAATATGCGTTATCACCTAGTTTAATATTTACCTTCGAAGATACCCTATTCAATTGAAATATACTCATTATTGCAATAGAAACTATTATTAGTGCGGTAGCTATTTCCATGGATACTTCCTGTTTTTTATGGCTAATGCTCCCCATGACCGGATGGAAATGGAGCGCAGCGGAATTGCCGGTCCGAGTTGATGCGACTGTTATGTTATTGTACTTCCCGTTTTTTCCATATAAATCAATGAAACGGATTCATTTACGATTTCTTCCTTGAATGGCTTGTACCCCAGTCTTTTGTAAAGACGTACATTCCCCATGCTCTTTGTTCCTGTAAATAATTCATACCTTTGCGCACCGTAAAAATAGACTTCTATAGCATTCATTAGCTTGCTTCCAATACCTTTCCCTTGCCATTCGGGATGAACAATTAATCGGCCTATAAAACAGGAATCACTGTCAGAGTATGCCCTCACTGATCCAAGTATGTCTTTTCCATAAATAGCTTTGAGAAAAACCAGATTTTCGAATTCTCCCTTTATCTCTTCAATGGTCTGTGTCAATGGAGGAATACTGTAATCTTGGTAAATTGCTGCCTCACTTTGATATGCCAGCTTCTGGAGGCTTAAAATCTGCTCCGAATCTTCAATATTGGCTAAAGTAATATCCATTATCGTTTTTTAGCAATATAACAAAATAGCTGAGGGGCTTGCGGGGTTAAAGGCAAGACCTTTGAGCTTTAAAAATAATTTTAAATTAACTACGTTCAAATCAAACGCCCTGTTAATAAGTTCCTTGCAGTGGCTGGTTGGGCATCTCAAATTCACTTGCTATTTTTTCAAACGCCTCAAGGCCTAGAGGTCTTTTCGAAAACAAATGATTTAACGTTAAAATGTCAACAACCTCTATCTCTTGGTCTTTGCTCACCTCCGCCAATACCTCCAATGGAATAAAGTTTTCTTCATCCAATTCTGTTTTCTTTTTAAACAGGGCATTGGTAAAATCGCCACCGGCATTATTAAAAACCCGAATACCCTTCTTTGGTAAACAAACAGAAGAAAAGTCTACTCCACTTACAAAGCTGACATTGTCAAGCATAACAGCACTAAGGTCACAATTATGAAATTCAGTAATTTCTTTAGGGTTTCCTCCTTTGTTCCCTATAAATATAAGATTCTTAAATTTACCACTAAACTTTCAATCCCGGAATCTGAGATTATGCATTAAGCCGCTTTGAATGGTTACGTTAGTGAATTCACAGCTTTCAAACCTGCCATCGCTGAACCCGGAATATTTGCCAGTAAATTTTGTATTTATCCACTTACAATTGTAATAGTGAGTATTAAAACCTATGTGACAATTTTTGAAATGGCAATTTTCCCATATACAGTCATAAAAAATGAGATTATTAAATGAAATGTCATCAAACAGTACCTTATAAAATATTTCATCCCTAAATTTCTTCCGAAGGAATTTATTGCCCCACCATTTTTTCCATTCTCTTTTATCAATTACTTTCATTTTCTATTTTTTGACTGCAACCATCGCTTTAGCTCAGGGGAGTGCGGGTTAAGAGCAAATCCTCTGAACTGGAATTAAGATTTTAGAAAGCAACAAATTCGATTCAACACTCCTACCAGCAAGTCCCTTGCAGTGGCGGGGTTAGCAATTGTTTAATTTTTTTTAGGTGGAAGTTCCTCATGTTTTGGTAGTGAGTCTGTATCTTTATACCAACTGGCTCGTGAGCCGCAAAATATATTTTGAGATGGCCTGATTTGAGGGTCTCCATCAAGTGTGCCAGCTGGTATGACTACTACCTTACCTTTCTTCTCCAACCAGGGCAAGGATGACCCACACTTCTTGCAAAATGACGTTGCAAAGTGTTTAGCCCCGTTTAGTTCAAATCTTCCAATGTAATCTTCACCATTTACCCAGCTAAAATCATTTGGATCAACCATGAGATTTGAAGCGAATGCGCTTCCAGTGAATTTCCTGCATCGCGAGCAATGACAATAATGGAATATACCAATATCGCCTCTGATTTCATATGTCACCTTCTTGCAGAGGCAACTTCCGGTAACTTTATTCTTAGGCATGTTGTTTCTTCGATTGATAACGAGACTGTAGAAAAACCCTGTTTGTAGAACTCCCCTCACCACAGCCAATAATTAAATTTAATAACTTATCTTTATCTCAATCATTACCTTTTTTCAAGAATATATTGTCTGATTTCTCAATATTATGAACCATGCAGTACAACTGCCACTGACCCTGGACTTTTTGTCTGCCTCTCAGACTGAGAAAAAGGGGATAGTTTTCTTTTCCTTTTGATCAGCAGGTAGCGGGGGTGAAGAAATGCGGAATCCGGGTTATTTTATTTACAGCTTGATCAATAGGAATGCACTTGATGCGGATGGATCGTCCTTTTTTCTTGCTAACAGATACATTTTGCCATTAACAGGGGTACTTCTAATGGGCGACCCCTTATTATTATTTATCTTTGTCTTGTTATGCGTATTTTTGATGTAGCCACTCATTATAAAGAGCATTCCATTTTTCAATTGGCACAACTTGATTTTCCTCAAATATTGCCCAGCCATCGACTTTTAATGATAAATATTCTAAATCATTTTTGATTTCAGGGGTCAAATCTGCAAATTCATCGTACCCACTGATGCAAAAAGGATTACCTTTTATGGCATGCCAAATCTCATATTCAATGTCTTTATTCCAGCTTGAACATATCCAGTCATTAGATATCTGACTTATATATTCTGTTAATAATTCATACCAATTTTCTTCAATTTTATGATTAGGTTCATAATGACGCAGTAATGTTACGTAAATATATGGATTACCCGTTGCTTTTGCTACTTCAATTGGTGATCTATTACTCTCACTTGCTTGATTTAATAATTCAGGATTAGCTGTAATTAATTCAAGAACTCCATTTTGATCATGTTCGAGTATTTTAGATATAAGTAAATTCATTTCTGTTTCTTACGCATAACAATTAGCGTTTTATCTGTAGTGCCAGCGGCATTAACAGATAAAATGAGGTTGAACTTAGCCGCTGGATTTAATGTTACATCTATACTCTATCTCTATGGGGATTGCAAACAGATTTTAGCT
>Ga0224514_10000043_pt1 | contig 48483 bp, 49 predicted proteins | sample SF_May12_sed_USG_3_FD_169107 | JGI IMG/M metagenome (GOLD analysis project Ga0224514, IMG submission 169107) | Sediment microbial communities from San Francisco Bay, California, United States - SF_May12_sed_USGS_24 | ecosystem: Environmental > Aquatic > Marine > Sediment | place: USA... | reverse complement strand
GAACGTGATCGTGCCATCCGTACCCTCGGTCGCCGGGTCCGGTGCACCGTCACCAATCGACACCGTCGGCTGGTCATCATCAATAATATTGCCCGTGCCGCTGTCATCACTGATCACCAGCGCCATGCCCGAGGCATCCGCATTGCTGATCACCACCTGGAACGCCTCCGGGTCCTCGAACACCGTGTCGTCCAGTACCGTTACCGTCACCGTCTTGCTCGTCTCGCCCGCCGCAAACGTCAGCGTGCCCGCCAGCGCCGTGTAATCCGTGCCCGCAACCGCCGTCCCGTCCAGCGTCGTGTAGTCAACCGTCACCGGCACGCTTGAGGCGTTCGTCAGACTCACCGTGAACGTGATGGTCCCGTCACTGCCCTCAACCGCCGGGGCCGGTACGCCGTCACTGATCGAGACCTCGGGATAGTTGAGATGAAGCAATTCCTCATCGGTGCGCTGAAACGGCAATGTCTGGCCATGGGTATCATGCCCGCTCTCGGGGGTAACCGCCCGGTCAGATGAGTCAATCTGAATATAGGTATGGCCTTCATTGCCGGTACTCTGCTCACCGGCAGCCGGCGCCGGTGCATCCCGGCCCGGGTCGCGGCCAGCAAGGATCGCGGCCTGGATTGCGGCTGGATCAACCAGTCCGGCGTCCAGGAAGTCGGCATAATTCGAGGCAAACAGGTCGTCGTTGAGGGTAGCCTGGAAACCCGGGCCAAAGTCCATGCTGGATCCGTCCAGCATCGTGATCGTCGCAGCACCATTGGTGGCCGTTTTCAGCACATCACCGGCATAAAGAAAGTCACCGACTTCAAGCTTGATCACCTTGCCGTCGCGTGTCACCTGGACATCGCCATCCACGCGCGAGGCCACACCAGTGGCAGACACCGCCACCGCAGCGTCGGTATCAACGGCAAGCGTGTCAGTACCACCGGGAGCAATTATATTGGTGTCCAGTACCAGCGTCTGGCCGGCCTGAATATCGAGCGCCGAACCATCGATCAGGCGAATGCGGGCTTGCGACTGCTCATCAGCAGAAATCACATCATGCAGGTACAGGAGCGCATCCGGCTTGAGGACTTCGGATGTGCCGTTCGGGTGCTCGACGGTTACCCGTCCATCAAGAGAATCGAGATTGCCGACCAGGATATTTGCCATGTTGCATTCCTTTTCTATTGCCCGTCTGCAGTGCGTGTGGTTTCAGGGTAAAACGACATCGGCAGGGAATGGCCCCGTCTAAAGGCAATATCACATAGCTTCAAAATCCAGTCTATGGAACTTAGGTACTACCGTTTAGTTAAGCTTCCCCTGCCCTGGCCGCATGCCGCCGACAGCCGCCAGATAGCTGTTTTCCTCCAATTCATTCAGATAGTTGCGGAGTGAATGGACCAGCTCTCGCGACACCCAGGTCTCACCTGAATACAGCACCGGGATTGCCTTGCGCAACATCGACACCATGGAGGCACGCTCCATTACACCGGAGACGCCCAGTGAAAGGGCCTCGAGTGTTCGAGCCTCGCTTTCACGCTCCATGAGCAGCAGCAGTTTGAGCAGCGGATAGCTGTCGCAAATCCTGCGCACGGTTTCCACTCCGTCCCGCTCCAGGACGGCTTCATCGAGTAGCACAACATCGCTCTGTGAAATGGCAGTCCAGGCAGCTGCTTCGTACAGGCCCGTCGGACACGCGACAACACGGAATTCCGGGCAAGTGGCCAGGATGTCTGCACACCCGGGGTAGTCCTCCTTGCCTGCGATAACGATTGTAATGTTTATTTTCTTCATAACTTTTTGTTTTTATGTGACTTGTGCAGTCTATAGGGACGCAATACACGGTTCAATTGGACATAGGTACCAAGCAAAACCGGCACGCGCCCGCCACGAGACAAAAAATGACGGTGAAAAGCGGCTGAATTGACCAAAGTATTTACCGGCAGATGCCGATAACCGTCAGGTACCCCTAACAAAGCGGGATCCTGATGTCCCAGTCTCCACCCCGGTTCGTACAATACTGTTACCCGTTGCGCACCCTGCTCGCAGCAGGACTCGTCTACCTGTTGTGCAGCACACCGGCAGCAGGAGCAGAATTTCCCGTTATGTCGAAAGTCCTTGCGAGCATCGTCAAGGCGCATGGCGAGTATGCCCTGCGACGAATTGACCACTGGCAATTCATTATCAATTCAGGGACCCGGCTTTCCGAGCACGAAAAACTTGTCATGGTGAATGGCTTCTTCAATGAGATGAAGTTTGTCAACGACATTGATCACTGGGGCAAAGAAGACTATTGGGCCACGCCGTTACAGACGCTGGCATCCAACGGCGGCGACTGCGAGGACTTCTCGATAGCAAAATATTTCACACTGCTGCAGATGGGTGTACCGGCCGAGCGCATGCGCCTGACCTATGTAAAGGCACTGGAGCTGAACCAGGCACACATGGTGCTGACCTATTTCGAGACGCCCGGCTCTGACCCACTGGTGCTGGATAATCTGAAAGCAGACATTGAACCGGCATCACAACGCAGCGATCTGCTGCCGGTTTACAGCTTCAACGCTGAGGGTCTGTGGCTGAGCAAATCAGCCGGCGCGGAACAGCGCGTGGGAAGCCCGAAACGACTCAGTCAGTGGAACTCGGTCACCGCGAGGATCAATAACGAGCAGCTGGCCGCGTTACGCTGACCCGTGCGGCATCTGACAACCAGCACAGGTTCGCAGGAAGTTCATCGCCAATGACACTCTACAGGCAAATATCCTTCAGCCTGCTGCTGTTACTTATGCTCGGGTTTACCAGCACGGTATATATCAGCACCGTGAACCTGCGCAGCCTGCATGACACTCAACTTGCATCACATGCCCAGGACACCGCCACTTCACTCGGGCTGTCACTGTCTCCGTACATACAAACCATGGATATGGCAATACTGGAAAGCATGATCAGCGCGGTATTCGATCGTGGTGATTTCCAGAGCATATCACTGCTATCAATAGACGGGAATGTGCTCGCAGAGAAATCGGCTCCGGTTGACACCGGGCAGGTCCCGGGATGGTTTATCGGGGCCGTCTCCCTGGATACTCCAATAGCGGAGACACTGGTGATGTCGGGCTGGAACCAGGCAGGCACGCTACGTGTAACCGGCAACCCGGGGCCTGCTTACAACAGGCTATGGGAAAGCACACTGGACACACTGAAACTGTACCTGGCCGCCAGCATCATTATTTTGCTACTCGGAATGATTGCAGTAAGCATCCTGTTGCGCCCGCTACAGCGAATACAGCGACAGGCAGACGCCATATGCAAACGCTCCTATACCGTGCAGAAAAAGCTGCCGCGCACGCTTGAGCTGCGCAGCATGGTGGTCGCCATGAACCGGTTGTCTGCCAAGGTCAACGAAATCTTCAATGAACAGTCGGCACTGACCGAGGATCTGCGCGAGCAGGTATACATGGACCCGGTTACTGGAATCGGTAACCGGCGATATTTCGACCGCATTGCCACGGCCCTGGTAGAGACACAGGAAATGGTAAGCCATGGTGCGCTGTTGATACTGGAACTGCAGGATTTCAAGCGGATAAACGAGACCGCCGGATATGCAGCCGGTGATGCCCTGCTGAAGCGTACCGGCGAACTTGTCCAGGCACAGCTCGAGTGCATGGAGAATTGCTATGCCGCACGTATCTCGGGGGCCAGCTTTGGCATCATTGTGGCCGGCCTGCCTCAAGACAGCGCGGGCGCATTTGCTGCTTCACTATGCCACGACCTGTTCCAGTTACGTGCCGAGGGACTGGTGGACTCAAACGACATCGGACATGTCGGCGTGGCCATATGGCAGCAGAACGGCAGCTACAGCGACTTGCTGTCCGAGGCTGACATGGCACTGCGCGCTGCGCAATCCAGCGGCCAGAATACCTGGCAACACCATGAAAGAACTGTCGCCAACCAGGCAGAGATCTACGGCCTTGGTGAGTGGCACAGGCATCTTCATGATGTTATCGACAGGGGTGATGTGATGCTTGCCAGCCAACCGGTGTACGGCACAGGCAGCCAGGCCAGCAATATCCTGCACTACGAGGTGCTGATGCGCATTCCGGATAGCAGCGGATCGGGCATCCCGGCAGGCATCTGCATACCGGTAGCGGAGCGTCTGGGTCTGGCGAGCCAGCTCGACAAGCTGACAGTCACCGCGCTGCTCAACCACCTCAGGTCTGAAAACGGGGGTGCATCCACATTCGCACTCAACCTGTCGTCGACTTCCCTGCATGATGCGGTCTTCATGCAGTGGCTGTGCGGTTCACTGGCACAGTTCAAGGCGGGCGCCAGGCGAGTTCTCATCGAATTTCCGGAATACGCAGCTACCGCAGACCTGCAAACCACCCGCAACCTGATAAAAATACTGCAGGACCTGGGTTGCGGATGTGGCATTGATCATTTTGGCAAGGGTTTTTCGTCGTTCGGCTACCTGCGCAGCCTGCAGCCCAATTACCTGAAAATAGACGGCAGCCATGTGCGCAATATAGACACTGAACGCGACAATCAGTTCTTTATACAGTCCCTGGTCGACACCATGCATAGCATTGATATCGCAGTATTCGCACAGGCTGTCGAAACACGCGCGGAGAGAAGCACCCTCGAGGAACTTGGCATTGATGGCATCCAGGGCTATCTGAGCGGCAGGCCGGAAATGCTGCAACTCAGCCATGCGGAGAATCTGTGCCAGGAATAACGCACCGGGAAGAATGTTACCGGCAGCAGATTAGCTACTCAGTCGACCTGAAGGCAGGCAGCCTGTCTAAAGAATATCGTCTTCACCAACCATCAGGTTATCCAGCACGTTGAGCTCGTTACGCATGCGCTGACGCGCACTGAGTTTCTGCTGCGCCGCGTGTGGCAGGTCGGTCAGTAAAATCAGCTTCTTCTGGATCAGCACGTCGATGAGATCCTCTATCACCCGGATCGTTTCGCTATCCGAGGACGTCAGGGCCTGCTTGGCCGCATCGAGAAACGCCTGTACGTCCGGATGCGCCAGCTCCAGTTCTTCATTGCAGGCCTCGTCACATTCGTCGGAGATACTGACGACCCTGCCTTCGGTATTGCGTTGCACATAGGGCATAACAGCAGTTCCATCGGCAAGCCGGACAAGCGCCTTTAACGCCACCGCCAAGTTGCTGCAAATCAACTGATTCTGTCACGGGGGCGCTAAATGTGTACCCGCTAAATGCCGATGCAGAAGGAGCAGTTGAAAAGATAGCTGATGACTCTTGATGAACATTCTTCAAGTGATCTTCAAGTTATTGTTTTTACTTACTCTACCCATAAATACCAACAGACTATGGCACAGGCGAGTTCAGCAGCATCTCCGGACTGGAAGGTCCCCGCAGACGGTTCCGCGCGTGATGACACGCTGCTGGGCTGTTTGCTGACGCTGGGCAGGATCAAGCAACTGCACTGCACGGCGGACTCGCTGACAGCCGGGCTACCGCTGGTCGACAACCGACTGACACCGGCGTTGTTCATCCGCGCGGCAAAGCGCATCGGGCTTGCGGCCAAGGTCGTACGCCGTCCGCTGGATGAGGTGTCGAACCTGGTACTGCCAGCCGTGTTGTTACTGAAGGGCGGTCGCGCCTGCGTCCTCGACCGGGTCAGCACAGACGGTGTGGCAAGAATTGTCCTGCCGGAATCCGATAACGGCACCAGGGAGTTACCGCTCAGCGCCCTTGCAGAAAACTACAGCGGCTATGCGATCTTTGTACAAAAGCAATATCGTTTTGATGAACGCACAGCGGATGCCTCGCTGTCACGGCCGCAACACTGGTTTCGTGACACGATGACAGAGGCCTGGCCGATATACAGTGAAGTAGCACTGGCCGCATTACTCATCAACCTGTTCGCACTCGCATCACCACTGTTCATTATGAACGTGTATGACAGGGTAGTTCCAAATCACGCCATCGAGACACTCTGGGTGCTGGGTGTTGGTGTAACCGTCGTTTACCTGTTCGACCTGATGATGCGCAGTCTGCGCGGCTATTTCCTTGATGTCGCGGGAAAGCGCGCCGACATTGTGCTGTCAGCGAGCGTGTTTGAACGGGTGCTTGGTGCCCGCATGTCGGCACGACCGCCGTCGGTCGGTGCATATGCCAACAACCTGCACGAGTTCGATGCATTTCGCGATTTTTTTACCTCGGTCACACTGACAGCGCTGATCGATCTGCCCTTTGTGTTCCTGTTTATCCTCACTATCTGGTTGATCGGCGGCCCACTGGCCCTGGTGCCACTGGCGGTCCTGCCACTGTCACTGTGTGCTGCCCTGCTGATCCAGCGTCGCCTCGCCGGCAATGTCGCGGAACTGCTGCGCCATTCCGCCCAGAAGCATGCCACCCTGATCGAGACCCTGACGGGTATAGAAACAGTCAAGAGCCTCGGCGCTGAAGGTACCACCCAGCGGCGCTGGGAACAGCTTACCGGCACTATTGCCCAACTCGGTCTGAAAACACGCTTTCTCTCCTCCAGCGCCATCAACATTACCGTTTTCCTGCAACAGATGGCGTCCGTTGCGGTTGTTATCTGCGGCGTCTACCTGATTGCCGACGGAGAGCTCAGCATGGGTGGCCTGATTGCGGCAACCATACTGACCGGCCGCGCACTCGCGCCGCTGGGACAGGTGGCCGGCACGCTTACCCGCTACAACCAGGCACGCTCCGCCTATGCCTCCACCGACGCCATCATGCATACGCCGATCGAGCGCCCTGCAGACAAGGTATTTCTTGACCGCCCGCTGATCGAGGGCAACATTGAATTCAGGAATGTCAGTTTTCGCTACCCGGAACAGGACATGGCTGCCCTGGATAATATCTCGTTCCGGGTCAATTCAGGCGAACACGTCGCAATCATAGGCCGAATCGGTTCCGGAAAGAGCACCATAGAACGCCTCATCCTCGGCCTGTACGAACCGGAAGCAGGTGCCATCCTGGTGGACGGTACCGACAGTCGCCAGCTCGATCCGGTCGATCTGCGCCATAACATCGGCTATGTGCCACAGGACGGTTTCCTGTTCTACGGATCAGTGCGCGACAACATCATGACTGGCATGCCGCATGCGGATGATCGTGCCGTACTGAACGCCGCAACCATTTCGGGCGTCACTGATTTTGTCGACCGACATCCGTCCGGCTTCGATATGCAGGTCGGTGAGCGCGGCGAACGCCTGTCAGGCGGACAACGCCAGAGTGTTGCCGTGGCACGCGCCCTGTTGCGCGACCCGCCGATCCTGATCATGGATGAACCCAGCAATGCCATGGACAACACCACGGAAGAGCAATTCAAGCAGCGACTGGAAAAATGGTCCGCTGACAAGACATTCATCCTGGTCACACATCGTGCCTCGCTGTTGAGCCTGGTAGACAGGGTCATCGTAATGGATAGCGGTCGTATCATCGCGGATGGCCCCAAGGAACGGGTACTCGATGCACTGCGCCAGGGCCACATCAAGGTACCGACGTCATGATGCAGAGGTTGAGAAGCCTGCTGCAACCGCGCACCTGCTCACTGGATTCCCGTGACGTGGCGCAACTGCATGCCGGCGACGATGCCTTCATGAGCGACACCAATGCCGCAGTGGTCATGGGCGCCAGTCGCACCAGCCACCTGATCCTCTTCGCGACAGTGGCTTTCTTCGTCAGCGCACTGACGTGGGCCGCTTTTGCCGAGATCGATGAAGTCACCCGCGGCGAAGGCAAGGTCATTCCTTCCAGCAAGATCCAGGTCATCCAGAACCTGGAGGGTGGCATCCTGACTGAAATACTGGTCAGCGAAGGACAGCTCGTTGACAAGGACCAGCCGTTATTGCGGCTCGATGATATCCGGTTCTCCTCCAGCTACCGTGAAACCCGCGCCAAATATTTCGAGTTGCTGGCACGCGCTGCACGCCTCACGGCCGAGGCGAACAACCAGCCGGTCAGTATCCCGGACGTTGTAAACAAGGAAGATCCGCAACTGGCTGCCAGTGAACTTGCGTTGCACCGTTCACGCGCAGAGGAACTTGTGTCAAAGCAGAACATCCTGGGGCAACAGGAAAGCCAGACCCGGCAGGAAATGGCGGAACTGGAGGCCAGGAAGAACCAGCTGGCGCGCAGCCATGCCCTGCTTAAACAGGAACTGGAGATGTCTGAACCACTGGCGGCCGAGGGAGCGATATCGGAGGTGGAGATCCTGCGATTGAAGCGCAGCGTCAACGACATGCGTGGTGAGCTGGAGGCCAGCACACTGGCCATCCCGCGCCTGCGCGCTGCCAACGAGGAAATGAAGAGCAAGATCGCGGAGATCGGTATCGCATTCCGCACCGAGGCGCGCAGCGACCTCAGTGCCGTAGAGGGTGAACTGTCCAGCGTGGAAGAAACCCTGCGCGGGCAGCAGGACCGGGTCAGCCGCACATTGGTCCGCTCACCGGTCAGGGGCACCGTCAAGCAGATCATGGTGACCACGGTCGGCGGCGTCATCCAGCCCGGCATGGACCTGGTAGAAATTGTCCCGGCCGAGGGCAGTCTGCTGGTTGAGGCCCATGTGCGCCCCGCTGATATTGCCTTCCTGCGCCCTGAACAGGATGCACAGGTCAAGCTAACCGCCTATGACTACGCTATCTATGGCGGACTGCCCGCTAAACTCGAACATATCAGTGCCGATACTATCCCTGATGAGAGCGGCGAGAGTTTCTTCCTGATTCGGGTCAGGACCGAACGCAGCTATCTGGGCACTGAGGCAGCGCCATTGAAGATCATGCCGGGCATGACCGCCATGGTAGACATCCTCACTGGTGAGAAAACCGTCCTGGATTACCTGCTGAAACCGGTCCTGCGCGCCAGGGAACGCGCGCTCAAAGAGCGTTAGCACAACACAGGACCGGTCAATGGCAACAAGCAACACAAACGAACAACACGTCATTCTGATTGCCAGCGGCGACCAATCTGTGGCTGCTCATTATCAGCGGATACTGGAATCCGGGTACACCATCATAGTTGCCGCTACATGCAGCGAAATGACGGAATTTCTGAGCCGGCATGAACCGGCCTTGCTTGTTGTAGACCCACTGCTCTACCCGGAAACCGCAACCGACCACATTTCCACCATTATTCGTGACATGCCGGACACACATGTCATTGTCATCGAGAACCAGACCGACCGCGTGATTGAGCAGAACGCCCTGTTCAAGGCCGGCGCACACGGGTTCTGCATGGACAACATTCCGGACGCCTTGCTTGGCAAGGCCGTACAGCTGGTACTGGATGGTGATTACTGGGTGCAGAGAAAGCTTATCACACAGGTAATCGATGAAATTGCCAGCGAACAGCGTGATATGCCGGCCCGCAGCAACTTCGACAATTCACTGGTTGACACGCTCACGCCACGCGAATTGCAAGTCGCCCGCATGGTACACATGGGTGGCAATAACAAGATAATTGCACGCGAACTGGATATATCAGAGCGCACGGTGAAGGCCCACCTGAGCGCAATATTCAGGAAACTCGACATCAAGAACCGGCTCAACCTGGCTCTCTATTTCAGCGAGATCACCTGAGATTCTGCTGATCTCACATACGCCAAACGCGGACTTTTTTATACAAGGCACTTTTACCTCATATGGCATTGAAAAACGGAGAATATCCAATGCACCCTTCCATGTTCAATATCCTGCTTGCCTCACTATTTGGGCTGCTGTTAACGACCCAGGCAGCGGCGGTCACGCTGGAGGACACCGTCAGGGAAACCGTCTCCTCCAACCCGGACATACTGATTGCCGGGAGCGAGCGCGACTCCGTAGAGCAGCAGATGGAACAGGCCAGGAGCGGCTACTTTCCGCAGGCCGAAATTACCGTTGGCAGCGGCTGGGAGACCAGCGATAACCCGACTACGCGCGCAGCCGGCGATGGAGCCAGGAACTTCAATCGAGATGAGGCCTCCATCCTGATCAGACAGCTGCTCTACGATGGTGATGGCACACAGAGTGAGTTCGAACGCCAGCGCGCACGCACCAACTCACGCGCCTATGACACCTTCAGCACTGCAGAGGTTACCGGCTTGAAATCGGTCGAGGCCTATCTGAATGTAATCAAGGAACAAAAACTGCTTCAGCTTGCCAGGGACAACCTGGCCAGCCACGAGGCCATCCATGAGCGCATCGTCAAACGTGGCAAGCGTGGCGTAGGCAGCAAGGCCGACGTGCAACAGGCGCTGGGGCGACTGGCTCTGGCCCGCACCAACCTGATGGCCGAACAGAGCCGACTGCAGGACGCCATATCCTCTTTCTCCAACGTGGTTGGGCATGCGCCAGAAGGGATCGAGGAACCGTCCGTACACACTCATTTACTTCCAGGTAGCCTGGAAGAAGCCACCCGTATTGCGCTGGATAATAATCCGCGCCTGAAATCCGCTGACGCCGACATCGACGCCGCACGCGAGCAGCACAATGCGGCGCGCGCCCTGTTCTCTCCACGCGTTCACCTGGAAATAAAGGGCTCGGACAACGACAACCTTGATGGCATACCCGGCTCCAACGATGACGCTGAAATCATGGTCCGGGGTCGGTACAACTTTACCGGCGGCAAGGATATTGCGCGCCGCAAGGAAACCGTCATCGAACTGCAACAGGCGCGCGAGATCCGCGACCGCACCCGGCGACAGGTCATCGAAAGCATCGAGCTGTCCTGGAACGCCTACCAGACCGCGAAACAGCAGCTGGAATACTTCAAGGTACATGTCGAGGCAAGCGAACAGGCACAGACAGCCTATCGCAAACAGTTCAATATCGGTCAGCGCACACTGCTCGACCTGCTTGACCAGGAGAACGAGGTATTCCAGGCAAATATCAACTACCTGAACGGTCTTACTGACGTGATGTTCTCAGGTTACCGGGTGCTTGCCGGCACCGGAAAACTGCTCTGGGCGCTGGACGTCCCGCTACCGGAACAGGCCAACACCATCCAGTAGCAACAGCTATACGCAGATACAGGGGCCGGGTTGCCATTGTTGGCAGCCCGGCCTTTTTATTGTGCCAATTCCCATGCATTGATCCCGCATGCCTTTATTTTGGCTACCCGCCGCTTTAGGATAGGTTGAATGCCGGATCACTCGATCATCTTCTCCATCTTCCTGATCTTCACCGGGGCAGCCATACTGGCAGCTATCGCGTTGTTTGCACGCCAGTCCCTGCTGGTAGCCTACATCCTGCTGGGCGGACTGGTTGGTCCCTGGGGCATGGGGCTGGTGAACGATGCCTCGGTCATCCAGCAAATCGGACACATCGGCATCATCTTCCTGCTGTTCCTGCTCGGCCTGAACCTGAGACCGACCCAGCTGATACACATGTTCCGGGAGGCCATACTGGTGACCGTGGCCAGTTCGCTCGCATTCTGCGCACTTGGCTTCCTGGTCGGCTGGCTATTTGGATTCAATTTTTTTGAAAGCCTGATAATCGGTTCCGTGATGATGTTCTCCAGCACCATCATCGGCCTGAAACTGCTCCCCACCACAGCACTGCATCACCGCCATGTCGGCCAGGTAATAATCAGCATTCTGCTGCTGCAGGATATTCTCGCCATCGTGATGTTGCTATTCCTGGAAGGAGTCTCACAATCAATGATTGAATGGCAGCAGATCGGCAAGCTGGGTGTTGCAGTCCCGCTGCTGGTGCTGACCGCATTTCTGTTTGAGCGCTACATCCTGCAGCCACTGATACGGCGCTTCGACACCATACAGGAGTATGTTTTCCTGACCAGCATTGGCTGGTGCCTGGGCATGGCCCAGCTGGCGGATGCCGTCGGACTGTCCTATGAAACCGGTGCCTTCATTGCCGGCGTGGCACTGGCTGCCAACCCGATATCGCAGTTCATTGCAGAAAGTTTTAAACCGCTGCGTGACTTCTTCCTGATCATGTTTTTCTTTTCACTCGGTGCCAGCTTCAACATCAGCATCCTGCCGGAAGTACTCCTGCCCGCCGTGATCCTGGCCGCGATCATGCTGGCGGCAAAACCGCTGGCCTTCTCGAAACTGCTCAGGATGTCCGGCGAAGCGACCAGCCTGTCGAGGGAAGCAGGGGTACGCCTTGGCCAGGTTAGCGAGTTTTCACTGATGATCGCGGTGCTGGCACTCAATGCCGGCGCCATCGGTTCACGGGCCTCTTACCTGATCCAGGCGACCACACTCATCACTTTCATTGCTTCGTCCTACCTGATCATGCTGAACTACCCGACACCCATCGCTGTCAACGCACGTCTCAGAAAAGACTGATGCCTGTGCCGGCATAAACCAGCCGGACATGGACGACACCAGGCAATAATCGTATAGTTCTTTCAGGCAGCGCCATCGGGCGCGTGCATGCAACAGGACACTGTCAAACTCCATGGAACGCCGACGTCACGCCAGGACCCCGGTCGACATCAATGCCCTGTTGATCGGTGAAAAGACGCTTCCGAGGGGCTTTCGCGTTATCAATGTCAGTCAGCATGGCATGATGCTGTATTGCGATACCGACAACCGGCTTTCCAGCCTGAGCGCGGGCGACAGCGTCGATATCCACCTGACCGTACAACATGCCGGGGAACAGAAAAAACTCACCATCCCGTCTCATGTCAGGCATGTTGCCGAAAACAGTATCGATGTCGAGTTTCAACACCCCGATGCCATACTGATGGACCTGATTGAATCCTACCGCATCAGCGACCAGTACAAGCTGGAGGCATTACTTGGCTCGGATACTGCTACAACCGGAAAGATTACGCCAATTGCGGACTCATCCGACGACAGTGCGCCCGGCACACAACAGGAAACGACACAAACCAGCGAACTGGCCGGCAGTCACAAACCTTTTTATCCGGGCCTGCTGACACTGATTCTTGCAACCTGCATCATTACCGGTGGCTATATCTACACGGCCAGTATCGACGGCCGCATCAGCACACTGGAAACGCGCGCCGAACAACAATCCAGCGAGCTGTCAGAACTGAAAAACCACACACTCGGAATCAGCCTGCCGGAAGGCCGTCACAGTTCTCTCAACACGCCCATGACTGCTCCGGGTGATACCGTCACCCGCCAGAAAGACGAGCCCACCCTGCTTATTCAAAGATCTGACGTGTCAGCGAAGACGACCGAAGATACCGGGGCCTCACCCGCGGCACGCATCGAGGCCGCTGCTACGCTGACAAATGAACCAGGCGCAACTCCCGCAACTTCAGCGCCAGCACATAGCGGACCCACTAGCAGCGAACTGGCAGAAAGCAGCGCAGCGTTACCCGGCACTGTTGCTCCCTGGACCATCAATCTGCTGTCATCGCCTGATCGGGTCTACGTTGAGCAATTTGCTGCACGCGCGCGTGCACAGGATATCAATGTCGTGGTCAGCGAGGCCGATGTCAGGGGCAGGCACTACTGGCGCCTGCAGATTCCCGGCTTTCACAGCGCTGCAGATGCGAAAGCCCATGCAGAGCCAGTCAAGCAGGCCCTGGGCATACAGAATGTCTGGATTCTCAAAAAGAAATAGCCAAGCCCTTGAACACCACAAATAAAAAAAGCCCGCAAAAGCGGGCTTTTTTTATTTGGCGTCCCCAAGGGGATTCGAACCCCTGTTGCCGGGATGAAAACCCGGTGTCCTAGGCCGACTAGACGATGGGGACCTGAGACATGGCATGGACAGTCTGGTCTGTCTGCTGCCTTGTTGGTGGAGCCAGGCGGGATCGAACCGCCGACCTCTTGCATGCCATGCAAGCGCTCTCCCAGCTGAGCTATGGCCCCGTAAAACGAAGCGCGCAATTTACGTGAGGCGCCCTTTCCTGTCAAGCTCGGCCGCCGAATTCTCCTCCCCGCCTCATCGGCTAACCCCTTGGCCAGGCGAGAGATCTACTATAATCAGCCCTTGAGCTGGCGCTCGATCCTGGCCCAGGAATCGCGCAGGGTCACGGTTCGGTTAAAGACCGGAGCATCAGGCGTTGACCGTTTACCATCCAGGCAGAAGTATCCCTCGCGTTCGAACTGAACGCACTCACCGGCAGCAAGTTTCGCGAGCTCCGGCTCCAGGCAGCAATCTGTCAGGGTTTTCAGTGAATCAGGATTCAGGTAATCCTTGAAATCCTTGCCCTCACCCGCGCTGTCGGGTGCCGGGTGACTGAACAGGCGGTCATAGAGGCGCACTTCCGCGGTCACTGCGTTGTGTGCAGAGACCCAGTGGATTACGCCTTTCACCTTGCGTCCTTCCGGTTTCGCGCCGAGGGTTGCCGGGTCGTGACTGCAATGCAGCTCGATAACCTCGCCATGCGCATCCTTGATGATTTCATCACAACGAACCACATAGGCGTTACGCAGGCGCACCTCGCCCCCGCCAACCAGTCGCTTGAACCCCTTGACCGGCTCTTCCATGAAATCGTTGCGATCGATATAAAGCTCATTGGTAAATACCAGGCTGCGTGTACCCATGGATTCATCCTGGGGATGATTAGCGACTTCCAGCTCCTCGGTTGAATCATCCGGGTAACTGGTGATGACCACCTTGAGCGGGTGCAACACGGCCATGCGCCGCGCCGCGTTGGTATTCAGGTCCTCACGAATACAGTTTTCCAGCACGCCCATCTCGACGGTATTTTCGGATTTACTAACACCGATACGTGCACAGAAATCACGGACAGAGGACGAAGTAAAACCTCTTCTGCGCATACCGGCAATGGTCGGCATGCGCGGATCATCCCAGCCCTCGACATGGCCGTTATCGACCAGCTCGGTCAGTTTCCGCTTGCTCATCACCGTGTATTCAAGGTTGAGCCGTGAAAACTCGATCTGCTGCGGATGGCAGGAAACGGATACATTGTCCAGCACCCAGTCATACAAAGGCCGATGGTCTGCAAACTCCAGCGTACAGATGGAATGCGTTATATTTTCCAGTGCATCGGATACCGGGTGCGTGAAATCGTACATGGGGTAGATACACCATGCCTCTCCGGTCTGGTGATGAATCACCCCGTGACGGATGCGGTACAGGGCCGGATCGCGCAGGTTAATATTGGGTGACGCCATGTCGATCTTTGCACGCAGCAGGCGCTCTCCATCACTGAATTCGCCGGCCCGCATGCGCGCAAGCAGGTCGAGGTTTTCCTCGACACTACGCCCGCGGTAGGGGCTTTCCCTGCCCGGCTCAGTGAGCGTGCCCCGATATTCGCGGGTCTGCTCCGCAGTCAGGTCACATACATAGGCCTTACCGGCCTTTACCAGCTCAACGGCAAAGTCGTACAACTGTTCAAAGTAATCTGAGGCAAAGAACAGGCGCTCTTCCCAGTCAAACCCAAGCCAGTACACGTCGGCCTTGATTGCCTCGATATACTCGATGTTCTCCTTGTGCGGATTGGTATCGTCGAAACGCAGGTTACAGCTGCCCTGGTAGTCCAGCGCAATCCCGAAATTCAGGCAGATCGACTTGGCATGACCGATATGGAGGTAGCCATTTGGCTCTGGCGGGAAACGCGTGGCGACACGCCCGCCGTGCTTGCCGGCAGCAATATCCTCCTCAACAATGTGGCGGATGAAATTACCCTGGCTTGTAATATCGTCATCACTCATGCATCAACTCTCTTGCGTGCGTTCCTGAATATACTCAAGCGCCCGGTCGATACGACGCAGGCAGGCCTCGCGCCCGACCAGGTGCAGGGTAACATCGATACCGGGTGATGCTGCCCTTCCGACCACTGCGACCCGCAGCGGCTGCGCAACCTTGCCCAGCTTCAGATCGAGTTGCATCGCCACATCCTTGACCAGTTGGTGCAGACCTTCCGGCTCCCATTCCGGAATGCCAGCCAACGCACTGCGCAAATGCTCCAGTGGCTCACGGGCAGCCGCCTTGAGGTTCTTTTTCGCGGCGGCCGGTTCGAAATCGTCGTAATCCTGGTAGAAGAAGGCACTGATTGCAGCCATCTCGACCAGCGTCCTGGCCCGTTCCTGCTGCGCGGCCACAACTGCAACCAGGTCAGGTCCGGAAGCCGGATCAATTCCGAGCTCACCCATGTGCGGACTGAGCAAGCGGGCAATCCTGGCCGGGTCGTCCTGCTTGATATAGTGCTGGTTCAGCCACAACAGCTTTTCGTTGTTGAAAGCAGATGCCGCCTTGTTGACATTACTGATATCGAACAACTCGACCATCTCGTCCAGGCTGAATATTTCCTGGTCGCCGTGCGACCATCCCAGCCGCACCAGGTAATTAAGCAGCGCTTCCGGCAGAATGCCCTGGTTACGGTACTCCATCACGCTAACGGCACCGTGCCGCTTGGACAGGCGCGAACCGTCATCACCCAGAATCATCGGCACATGGGCGTAGTGTGGTGGCTCGGCACCAAGCGCCATAAGGATATTGATCTGACGCGGCGTGTTGTTCAGGTGGTCGTCACCGCGAATAACAATATTGATTCCCATATCCAGATCATCGACCACCACAGTGAGATTATAGGTCGGGGAGCCATCGGTACGCCGGATGATCAGGTCATCCAGTTCATCATTACTGAACACCACCCTGCCACGCACCAGATCATCGACCATGACACTGCCATCCGGCGGATTCCTGAAACGTATCACATGCGGCTCACCCGCCGTAACCGCCCCGCCCCTGCAGTGCCCGTCATAGCGCGGCTTTTCCTTGCGCTGCATCTGCTCCTCACGCAAGGTCTCGATGCGCTCCTTTGTACAGTTACAACGGTACGCCAGCCCCCTGGCCAGCAGATCGTCAATCACCTCATCATAACGGTCAAAACGGTGTGTCTGGTAAAACGGGCCTTCATCATAGACAAGCCCAAGCCAGGTCATCCCCTCCAGGATGGCATTGATGGACGCCTGGGTGGAACGCTCCAGGTCGGTGTCCTCGATGCGCAGCACGAATTTTCCGCCATGCTTGCGCGCATGCAGCCAGGAAAACAACGCCGTGCGTGCCCCACCAACATGCAGATAACCCGTGGGACTGGGAGCAAATCGTGTTTTTACAGTCATTTATGGAAGTCTGTAGCAGAGAAAGCGCTGAATTATATACGCACATACCGGCATGATACAGGGGCAGAAAATACCGGCCCGGCCCATATGCCCTCCAGCGCGTGCTTCAGCTAGTCGTGCCTGATGCCGGCATCGGGTTATTGATGATCACGAAACGGTTGGTGAGATCACGAATGTTGTCGAGTGACACCGGCTTGGCAAGGAACGCCTTGACACCCAACTGGCTGCACTCGTGCTCGATATCGGCTGTCGCATCACCGGTGATCACCGCAATCGGGGGGCGGTTTTCTGGCTCGGTGAAATCGTAATAGCGCCTGATAATCTCGGCACCAGACATGCCCGGCATCTGCATATCGAACACCAGCAGATCATATTTTCCATGCTGCAGCTTCTCCAGCGCAATCGCACCGGTCTCGGCAAATTCCACGTTTACACCGAGAAAACGAAACATGGTGTTATAGACATAGCAATTGATATCGCTGTCTTCCACCACCAGCACGTTAGCACTCGCCGCAACCGGATGACGTCTCGACTCCTCCGCGGCTGCCGTATCTGCACGCAATTTTTCAAGCTGTTCCGCACTTGGCTGCACCAGTGGAATCTTGAACCAGAAACGACTGCCTGCACCGTAGCGGCTGTAGAGACCGATCTCTCCGCCCATCAACTCTACCAGATTCCTGGCGATCGCCGTTCCAAGCCCGGTCCCGGCATAGCGACGCTGCGCCGAGTCATCGGCCTGCCTGAACCTCTCGAAGATACGCGCCTGGAATTCCTCGCTGATACCCTGGCCGGTATCGGCAACTTCAAACCGGATCGACCGATCATCCCCGATGCGGGCGACGATTGTCGCTGATACATGGATATGGCCTGCATCGGTAAACTTCACAGCATTACCCACCAGGTTCACCAGCACCTGTCGCAGACGCTGCGCATCGCCGACAATGTACTGCGGAACCCCGTCATCCACACGCGTGACATAACTTACGCCCTTCTTGAGGGTCTGCAGTGAAAACATACCCTCAACCAGTTCAAGCAACGCAGGCAAATCAATCACATTCCTTCTGATCCGGACATGCCCTGACTCAATACGGGAAAAATCCAGCACACCCTCGACCAGGTCCATCAGGCTGTCCGAGGCTTCCTTGATGCGATCGATCATTTCGCTGCGTTCGGCAGCATCATGCACCTTGCTCATCATGCTGCTGAACCCGACGATGGCGTTTAGCGGCGTCCTGATCTCGTGACTGACATTGGCTATGAATCGGGACTTCTCCCGGCTGGCCTGCTCAGCGCGCTCTTTTTCCATTTGCAATCTTTTCAACATAATTGCGACGTATAAGGGTATTACAGAAAGTAAAATAATCCCTGCTATTGTAAAAAATAACTCGCCTTTCCAGAACACAGATAATTGACTAACAACAACAAACCCACATATCGAAAAAGCAGCACAAAGAATAAGTTCTTTATAGCCATATCTAAAACCATTACCAACAGTCAACCACAGATAAACGGCAAAAAATGGGACACCATACTCTCCCAAGAGGAGAAGCAACGCACATACCAATAAAACATCAAGAAGCATATACACTGTATGCCGCCATCTAGCACCAGATGGGAAAAAATACACTTGGAGGATGACCGCCAATGAAAATAAAATATAGATGAACCCAATAATCACTATCGGGTGGTAGAAGCCCCCTTCTAGCTTCCCCGCATACGCAAGAAACAACGTATAAATCTCGCCACTACACACAAGCAGCAGACGCATAAACGTCTGCTCCAACTCCAGATTTCTGACCTTCTTCAAAAAGACTGCTCCAAGCGCTTCATTACTCTTCCCTTTAACCTGTCGAACAACCGGGAAACCTGCATACAACCTGTTAACTAAATCCATATACACCATAGCGCAGGAAATCACAATCAAAGAAACCCATCAGAATACTGTATATAATCACAGTATATGAATCGTCCTACAAGAACTGTCGGAAACCCCCCTATTGCCTGGCCCAGCGTCATTGTGCTGGCAGACATGAATGCCTTTTTCGCCTCGATCGAGCAACGCGACAGGCCCGAATGGCGGGGGCGCCCGCTGGCGATCACCAACGGCCTGAAGGGCACCTGCATTATCACCTGCTCCTACGAGGCGCGCAGCTATGGCATCCACACCGGCATGCGACTGAAACGCGCACGCCGATTGTGCCCGGAGCTGATCCAATGTCCGGCCCACCCGGAACGCTATGCCGCCACCTCCGCCGCCATCATGACGGCATTACAGAACATCACCCCGGATATCGAGGTGTTTTCCGTCGACGAGGCATTCCTCGATGTCACCCGCTGCCAGCGCCTGCTGGGCACACCGTCACAGATTGGCCGACTGATCAAACGCAAGGTATTCGCGGCCTCCGGGGTGCTGTGTTCGGTTGGTGTCAGCGGCGACAAGACTACCGCCAAGTTTGCCGCCAAGCTGGACAAGCCGGACGGCCTTACTGTTATCCCGCCTCGGGAAGCAGCACGACGCCTGCACGATGTGCCGGTAACCGCACTGTGCGGCATTGCCAGGGGCATCGGCAGTTTTCTGGCCGAGCATGGCGTACACACCTGTGGTCAGGTCAGACAGCTGCCAATCAGTGTGCTGGCGCAACGCTTCGGCAACCCGGGGCGACGCATCTGGTATATGTGCCAGGGGCAGGACCCCGCAACACTGCAAGCGGACGTCCCGGCACCCCGGTCCATCGGCCACGGCAAAGTGGTGCCACCCAATACCCGCGACCGCGACTTGCTGCTGACCTGGCTGCTGCACATGAGCGAAAAGGTCGGCGCACGCCTGCGCCGTCACCACTTGCAGGCGCTGACTTTCTATATCGGGCTACGCACTGGCAGTGGCTGGACAGGCGGAAAACTGCGCAATGCGCTACCGACCGACAATGGTCATGACATCATGGTGTTGTGCCGCCGCGTTATCGACGAAAGGTGGCGTGGCGAAGGAATACACCAGGTACAGGTGACCGCGCTGGACCTGGTCGACACCGGCAGTCAGTTGCAGCTGTTTGATACCCTGGATGAGACACAACGTGAAGTGAACACGGCGATGGATGCCGTCAACCGGCGCTATGGCGAACTGGTACTGGCCCCGGCACGCCTGCTCAACCGTTCCAGCATGCCGAACGTGATCGCACCGGCATGGAAACCGTTCGGACACCGGCAGACGATCTAGGCGTTATGTGTGGCGGCGTTTATTACTCGGCAAGCGGCCAGGATGTGCGGGTCTGGTTCCCCAACCCGAAGGCGCAACTACCGGTCGCAACGCGCAGTATCGACATCTGCCTGCTGCCATGGGGCCGCCGCCACGCACAGGCAGGTCAGTTACCGCTGGGTGGATGGGCACGACTGGACAGCATCTACGCGGGGCGCTGGGACCGCTGGTTCCCGGTTCCGGTCAAACTGCCGGTGAAGAGTTTTATGGAGAAAGATCTTGAGGGACGCAGCCGCTGGTATGACCTGACACAGGGACAGTGGATCCAGGGACTGGTGGCACGCCACCGGCATGAACGCCGTGTCTACGTCGTCACCATAGAGCCGGAACTCGCCGACGCCGTGCATGATCGCTGGCCGCGTATCATGAGTGGCTAGCACGGAAAACTGGTGCCCGGGGCCGGAATCGAACCGGCACGGGGTTGCCCCCGAGGGATTTTAAGTCCCTTGCGTCTACCAATTTCGCCACCCGGGCCAGATAAATGCCCGTGCGATTCTACAGAGAGCGGCAGGAGATGTAGAGAGTAAAATGGAGGCTGAGGGCGGAATCGAACCGCCGTACACGGCTTTGCAGGCCGCTGCATAACCACTCTGCCACCCAGCCATGGATCGGGGTCTGACGCCCTGACAGCAAAAGCCCCGGGTACCGGGGCACGCAATAGAAGAATTTGGAGCGGGAAACCAGATTCGAACTGGCGACCCCAACCTTGGCAAGGTTGTGCTCTACCAACTGAGCTATTCCCGCGTACAGCAACCCACTATTTTATAGACTGTCGGGATAGTGTCAAGCGTCTGGACCTGCCGGGCCGTCCTGATTGCCAACCATCACAGGCCAGGCCGCCCGCAGGTAAATCAGCATTGACCACAGGGTCAGAATAGCCGCGGCATAGAGCAGCACCACACCCACCTCGTGGGTGGGGAAATGGCCAACAGGCGTATTGTAGAGCAGCAGCAGGATCGCGATCATCTGCGCCGTGGTCTTGATTTTGCCAATAACCGATACCGCCACCGTGGCACGTTCACCGACCTCGGACATCCACTCACGTAGCGCCGAAATGGCGATCTCGCGGCCGATGATAATGGCAACAGGAATGGTAAATAATAAATTATGGTGAGCCTCGACCAACAACACCAGCACCACGGTCACCATCAGTTTGTCTGCCACCGGGTCAAGAAATGCGCCAAACACCGATTGCTGCCTGAGGCGCCGGGCCAGGAATCCGTCCAGCCAGTCAGTAATGGCCGCCAGCCCGAAAATAGCGGCACTCAGCAGTGACGACCATGGCACTGGCAAATAGAACACGATCACCAGCACCGGTATCAACACGATACGCAGCAAGGTCAGAATATTAGGCAGCGTCCATTTCATGCGGTAGTTCCCTGCACCCTAGTCTCCATGGAAGGCATCATATATCTGTTGAGCCAGCGTCTGACTGATTCCCTTGACCCTCGCCAGGTCCTCAATCCCCGCACGCGCAACCTCGCGCAGACCACCCAGCTGCTGCAACAGTTGCTGACGACGCCTGGCACCCACACCGGGGATGTTTTCCAGCGGTGAGCTGGTGCGACTACGCGCACGACGCTGCCGGTGGCCGGTAATGGCAAACCGGTGTGCCTCATCGCGTATCTGCTGGATGAGATGCAACGCGGGTGAATCTGCGGGTAATGCAATGGCATGCCTGCTATCCGGCAGATGCAATGTTTCCAGGCCCGGCTTGCGACCCGGGCCCTTGGCCACACCCAGCACCCTCACGTCAGTGACCTGCAGCTCCTCCAGCGCCCTGCAGGCGGCCGTCACCTGGCCCTTGCCACCATCAACCAGCAGCAGGTCCGGCATGCGTCCCTCGCCCTTCTGCAAGCGGGTATAGCGCCGCGTCAGCGCCTGTTCCATTGCTGCATAATCATCACCGGGTTGAATATCCTGAATATTGAATCGACGATAATCCGATTTTAACGGCCCCTCAAGGCCAAATACAACGCAGGAGGCCACGGTTGACTCACCGCCCGTATGACTGATGTCAAAACACTCGATGCGTTCCGGCATTTCATCCAGCGCCAGCGACTCGGCAAGCGCCTGCATACGCGCCGCAAAACCCTTGCGGGTATTCAATTGTGCATTCAGTGCATGACCGGCATTCTCCTGCGCCATCTTCACCCAGCGTGCACGATCACCGCGCACCCGTGCGCGTAATGCCACACCATGACCGGCATGTCGCCCCAGCACCTCCTCGATGACCTCCCGGTCTGCCGGCTCGTGGCTGAGCAACAACTCGGCCGGCACATCCCTGCCCAGGTAATATTGAGGGATAAAGGCAGAAAGCACCTCGGCGGGATCGGACTCCATCGGCAGCCTGGGGAAAAACACCGCATTGCCAAGATTACGCCCCGCGCGCACGAAGAACACCTGCACACAGGCACAGCCCTTGCCGGTTGCGCAGGCAAGAATATCGATATCGCCACGCTCCCGGCTGATGTACTGTTTTTCCTGGATATGATGCAGGCTGGCAATCTGGTCACGGAAAGTCGCAGCCTGCTCGTAATCCTGCTGATCGGCTGCCTGCTGCATGCTCGCAACGAGGTCATCAATCACCTCGCCACTCTTGCCCTCCAGGAACAGCACAGTGCGCTGCACATCGCGCGCATAATCATCAATACTGATCTGTTCTACACAGGGCGCGGTACAGCGCTTGATCTGGTATTGCAGGCAGGGCCGGCTGCGATTGCTGAAAAACGTGTCCTCGCACTGCCGCACCCTGAACAGTTTCTGCAACAGATGCAGGCTCTCGCGCACGGAACCGGCATTTGGATAAGGACCAAAGTAGCGACCGGCAGCACGGCGTGCGCCACGATGCAGGGCAAGACGCGGCCAGTCCTGCTTGTTTGAAAGGTAGATCCAGGGATAACTCTTGTCATCGCGCAACAGTACGTTGTAGCGCGGCAGGTGCTGCTTGATGAGATTGCTTTCCAGCAGTAACGCTTCGCCCTCGGTGTGTGTCACGGTGATCTCAATAGAAGCGATCTGCTCTACCAGTGCACGCGTCTTGACACTCAGCCCGCTGGACCTGAAATAACTGGCAACACGTTTCTTCAGGTTGCCTGCCTTGCCGACATAGAGAAGCGTATTGTTTGCATCCAGCATGCGGTAGACACCCGGCCGGCTGGACAGTGTCTTCAGGAAGCCCCGCGCATCAAACTCTATTTGTGTAGCCGGCATGCAGGAGCGACTCAGTTGCGTACCGGGGCCGCCGTTTCGTCGAGCAGTTTTTCTGCGATACGAAACACGTCGGCAAACATATCGGGCGTCAGGCGGCGTGTCTGCGTGTTGTAGCGACTGCAGTGATAGGAATCAACGAGCTGCAAGCCATCAGGAAGCACATGAATACGCGCATGGCCGAAAGGATAGCCGGACAGGCGCAGGTTCAGGGCACGCAGCACGGCATCATGCGCCAGCTTGCCGAGTGCCATGACAACCGCTGGCTGCGGCAGCCCGGCGATTTCTGCCTGCAGATAACGGTTGCAGTTCCTGACCTCTTCCAGCAGCGGCTTGTTCTGAGGCGGCAGACACTTGACGGCATTGGTGATCCTGCAACCCTGCAGAGTTAGCGCATCATCGCGCGCAACCGATTCCGGCAGGTTGCTGAGGCCGAAATCAAACAGGGTCTGGTAGAGCAGAATTCCGGCAAAATCACCGGTAAAAGGACGTCCGCTGGCGTTGGCACCATGCATACCCGGCGCCAGTCCGATGATCAGCAGGCGCGCCTTGTTATCGCCAAAGGCAGCCACCGGTCGGGCATGGTAATCAGGATGCTTGCTGGAAACCTGGTCGAGAAAACCGGCCAGTCGAGAACACTCTCTGCAATCGGGATTAAATTTCGCTGTACTCTTCGATGACATTCAGGGCTTCGGTGTGGCCGTTATCAGGGTTCACGCGCAGCATTTCATGCGCGTTGGTATTGGCAATGTATAGCGTATTGCCATCAAACGCCAGCCCACCCGGCTCATCGAGGCGGCGGGCCAGCGTCACGCTGGACACAACACCTGACTGCACTGCGATCCTCCGGATCCGGTTATTGTAGGTATCCGCCACCCACAGCATTTTCTTCGCATTGTCGGACTTTATATCCAGTGGATACTGCAGGCGCACCGCCTGATCCTTGCCATTCCGATCCCCGCTGGAATGCAGGCCACCACCAACCAGGGTCGTGACAGAGCCGCTGCCCAGGTCGATACAACGTACTGCCGATGTCGTCGCATCCACCACATACAGGCGGCCGCCACACACCGTCATCCCGCCGGGCTGAGCGAAACATGCCTTGCCCTGGTGACCATCCACCAGCCCTTCCCGGCCCGAGCCGGAAAATCTTTCCAGCGTATTAGCGATCAGCGACAGGCACCAGACCTGGTGCAAACCGGTCATTGAGATATACAGGCGACCCGCGTGATAGGCGACATCTGCAGGGGAATGCAATGACGTCTGCACAGGCGTCGCCCGGGGCCCGGTGTCATGTTCTGCAGGCTTGCCGTCACCTGCCAGCGTGACTACCTCATCAGTACGCAGGTTGATGCGTCGCAGTGCGTGATTCCCGGTATCGGCAACAAACAGGAACTCATCATTGATAGCCATCCCCTGCGGGTTGCTGAATGCAGCAGACACCCCCTCGCCATCAATAAAACCCTCACCCTCGCCGCCATACTGGCGCAGTACATGACCATCGAGGGAGGCAACCAGGATACGATGATGACCCGTATCGGACAGGTATATCCTGTCGCGCGCAACCACAAGCCGCCCCGGGAACCGCAGTGCCGTAGCTGGTTCACTAACAGGCTTAAGCTTAACAGGCTGCATATCCGCTGGATGTGAGTCGCCACGCAGACTCAGTTGATGAGCGATAACCTGTTCGAACCGAGACAGGTTACCGGTACTCGACATTGACCCTACAATGTTACCGTCACAGCCAATAAGTACCCGTGAAGGCCTGGCGCTGACGTTATACAAACGACACAGCGCATGCCCCGGGTCGTGTATCACCGGAAATTTCAAGCCGTACCGGTTGATTACCTTGCGCGCATGCTCGCGCCGCTTTTCTGCAGGAAAAGCCGGTACATGCACACACAGAATAACCAGATCATCCCGGAAGTGGTTGCCAAGCTGCCTCAACTCGTCCAGTGATCGCAGGTACCCGGCTGAACTGAAGGTACCCATATCCAGCAGCACAACCCTGCCGCGCAGCGCAGACAGCGCCACCGGCTGATCGACATTGAACCACTCGAGCCCGCCGGGGAATTCCGGCGCATGACTCTTTGCCCTTGTCATGGCTAATCTCCTGCACTTTCCCTGACTTGCCCCCTCTCGAATCAGGAAAGCACAGACAAGCACAGTCTGCCAGCCACAACCCTCAATTATCTGACGTATGTCTCAATTTATCTGACTGGCGGTCCATCACCAGCGACAAACAGCAGGCCTGCATTGCTGCCAGGCCCGCGCAAAGACTCTCAGTGCGAGAGGTTTTCCTTGATCAGTCCGTGCCGAATTGCAAAGCGGGTCAGTTCGACATCGTTGAGCACACCCAGCTTGTCGAACAGGCGGTAACGGTAAGTACTGGTCGTCTTGGGGCTAAGGCACAGCTTGCTGGATATTTCCTTGTTGGTACTGCCCTTGACGATCATCAGCATGACCTGGGTCTCACGCTGGGTGAGTCGGTCAATCGGGGATTTCTCGCCCTTGTTGACAAGGGTTAGCGCAAGCTTATGAGCGACTTCCGGGGTAATGTACTGTTTGCCGGAATGCACCGAGCGGATGGCCTTGATGATTTCGCGCACCTCACAGCCCTTGGTCAGATAGCCTACAGCCCCCGCCTCGAGCAGGCGTGCAGGGAAAGGGTCGTCATCATGTATTGTCACGGCAATGATTCTTACACCGGGAAGTGAGCGGGAAATCTTGCGCGTTGCCTCCAGGCCACCAATGCCGGGCATACTGATGTCCATCAGGATAACGTCCGGCTGTTGTTTTCTTACCTGTTTGATGGCCTGTTCACCGGTTTCAGCTTCCGCAACAACAGCGATTCCGTCGACATCGTTGAGCAGACGCTTGATACCATTACGTACCAGACCATGATCATCTACCAGCATCACGTTGATCATAACTCCTCCATTCTTGCTGTTTTTCAGCTATCCCTGCGGCTTCAGCCACACCCCTTCCTACGGAGGCTAGCACCGCAATATCGCCAAAACAATAAGATATTTCCTACTCCGGGGCGGAGTTACTTTCCTGCTGCGGGTAAGCCAAACCAGCTGAGCTTGCTGTGCAGGCTGACCACCTCGCCAACAATGATAATGGTCGGGGGTTTCACTGCATGCCGGTCACCCAGGGTTGGCAACGAATCCAGCGTTTCTATGTAGACACGCTGGTTCGGCGTAGTGCCCTGCTGCACAAGGGCAACCGGCGTATCCGCCGACAATCCATGCGCTATCAGCTGCTTGCTGATTACCGGGATACTGTGCATACCCATATAGAACACAATGGTCTGCGCTGGCTTGGCCAGCTTGCCCCAGTCAAGATCAACACTGCCGTCTTTCAGGTGGCCGGTAACGAAGGTACACGATTGGGCATAGTCACGATGAGTCAACGGTATGCCCGCATACGAGGCGCAACCGGAAGCCGCTGTAATCCCCGGCACGACCTGAAAGGGAATCCCTTCCTGCGCCAGCGTTTCGATCTCCTCGCCACCACGTCCGAAAATAAACGGGTCACCTCCCTTGAGCCGCAACACCCGTCTACCTTCTTTCGCCAACCGTACCAGCAGCTGGTTGATACTTTCCTGGCTCAGTGTGTGTTTGTCGCGCGCCTTGCCAGCGTAAATCATATCGGCATCGCGTCGCACCATGTCGAGAATCGGTTGCGAGACCAGTCGGTCATACACTACCACGTCCGCCTGCTGCATCAGGCGCAGGGCACGAAAGGTAATCAGGTCAGGGTCGCCCGGACCGGCGCCAACCAGGTAAACCTCACCACTGGTTTCATAATTCTCGCCGGCGTCATCGATCGCCTCCTGCAATGCATTGCGCGCCAGTTCCTCCTGCCCGGCAAACAACAGCTCTGCGACACGCCCCTGCAATATGCTTTCCCAGAAATAACGACGCTGGTCAACATCAGAGAAATGCTGCTTGACGTTCTGACGATAGTCATCGACCAGCTGCGCCAGCCGACCGTAGGCAGCGGGGATAAAACTTTCCAGCCTGGCGCGCAGCAACCGCGCCAGCACCGGAGAGGCACCACCGGTTGAAACCGCCACCTGTACCGGCGAACGATCCACAATCGAAGGCACGATAAAACTGCACAGTTCGGGATTATCCACGACATTGACCGGGATACCCTGACGGCTGGCCAGTTCATAGACCGAGCGGTTAACTGCCGCATCATCCGTTGCCGCAATCGCCAGCACCTTGCCCTCAATATCCGCAGCGGAGAACTCCCTCCCAACCAGTGTTACTGCATCACTTCCGGCCTGTGCCTGCAGTTCGTCGCACACCTGTGGCGCCACCACCGCGACCTGCCCGCCTGCGCGCAACAGCGACAGCACCTTGCGCGCAGCCACCTTGCCACCACCGACTACCAGGCAGGGACGCCCTTTAACTTTCAGGAAAACAGGAAAATAATCCATGAGTATTGTTTCCAGTGCTCGTTACAGCCTCAGTCAGCGTCTAGCAGCGGCTCGAGACCACCACGCGAATCCAGTGCCGCCAGGTCATCAAAACCACCAACATGCCGGTCACCAATGAAAATCTGCGGGACTGTCCGGCGCCCGGTCAGCTTCACCAGGTTCTGGAAACCGTCCGGTATACGGTCGATAAAGATCTTGTTAATCGACTTGACGCCTTTTGACTGCAACAACATTTCCGCGCGCACACAGTAAGGGCAAAAGGCCGTGCAATACATCTGAACATCAATCATATCCGTATCCTGCTGATTGTTACTTGTCTTTCAGAATATCAATCTGTTCCTGTACAGGAACCGTTACCGTCATGAGCTTCTTGCGCATTACTGTGCCTATGGCGTCTGTACGTGACAACACCGGATCCAGCACCGGCTCGTCGAGCAGGGCCAGGAACAGCATTGCACGAATATGATGCACAGCCCCGGGTAGCGCTTGCAACAGTGCAGTCAGTTCCGGCGCCTGTTCTTCGCCGGCAGCCTCCAGCAGACCTTCAACCTGCCGGTGAATTGCGCTCGTGGTCTCGAGCCTTGGCCGCTCCAGCGGCAAGACCTCCGCATGGCCGGCCAAAGCATGCATCAACTCCACCATCACGTCCTGGTTGGCCGGCTTCTTCAGTACCGCCTCCACACCCGCCAGGTAATTCTGCCCGGTTGCACTCAGCAACCGGCACAACTGTACTGCAAACGGGTTGCCTGCGGCATGCAAATCAGCCAGCCGTTCAGAAGTATTCTCCCATGCCGGATTGGCTCCCGACTCACCCGGTAACGCGTCCGGCACAGCCTGCAGGAAACCGACATAGAATGCATTCTTGTGCCTGCCCCGCTCCCACAGCTTCATGCGCTGCTCGCCGTCAATCAGCTGACCCTGTAACACCAGTCGCACCGACCTAATCTGGTCGCGTGCTTCTTCCTCAAATGGCAGGAACTCGACCAGGAATTCGGCCAGTACCGGCCCCATGCGCCCCTCCAGCACCAACTGCTGACGTAACATGCAGCGCGCATTTTCCGATGTCTGCGAAGCCCACCACGCACGACTGGCAAGCTCGTCGGTGATGCCGGCAGCATTGACAAGTGCAATCACCGCCTCCGGCTCACCCAGCAACAGTAGTGACTCAAGAATACCGTCGCGCGCCTGCCCCATGCGCGTCCAGCGCTTCAGGTAAACCGGGTAACCGCCGGGCGAACCCAGTGCATGACTGGACAGTGTTTCACGCACCCGACGCAGGTAGGATTCATCGCGGCAATTCGGGTTAAGCTGAATCTTTGCCTCGCCTTTCTCGGAAAGCGCATGCAGGGTCATCCTGGACTCGTCGATACGAACGGCCTTGAGCGGGTTGGCGAGCAGAACATTCAGCCGCAGTGCATCTTCCGGTGTTAAATCCATGACAGGGCGGTCAGCTCAACAACCTGTAACCACTACATATCAAAACCGGCCTCGGCATACAGCCGCCTGGCCTCTTCCGGGTCCTTATCCACGCCGTTACCCTCCTGGTACATCAGCGCCAGCGTGGTCAGTGACCCGGCCAGTCCCTGCTCACCCGCCCTGCGGAACCACTCGGCCGCCTGCGCACTGCTCTGTTCCACGCACTCACCTTCCAGGTACATGAAACCAAGGCCATGCTGGGCAATGGCATAGCCCTGCTCCGCAGCAGCCTTCATCATCTTGTAGGCACGCAACTCGTTACGCACCACGCCCAGTCCGTTCTGACACATGATCGCGACGCGATGCTGGGCATCCGCGTTGCCGGCATCCGCCAGTGGCGATAGCAAACGCATGGCATGGGAAAAATTCTTGGCCTCGAATGCCGCCACGCCGCTGCTGTAATCCATATGATTCTCTTCGTCAGACATGGGGCGCCTCGCGCATCGATTAGTGTGTTAACTACACGGCAGATTGGACAATGCGCAGTATCCTAGCTATTCACGCTCAGGGTTCGAATACCTCTAAAGAGAGAATGTTCCCGGTTTTCATATGGATACGGTCAACATCAGCGCACGCAATTACTCTCTCCATCGGGATATACGGGGTCCATATACCCTCCTGTATACTTCTGGCGCAAAGCAGTAACCCCAATTGAAACAACGAGCTAGAGATCTCTATAACGGCATGAGCGACCGGCCCGGACAACAGCGCCCTGTTGACGCGCGGCAGCACCCAGAGACATGAAGCACGGCTACAATAACTTTTAACCCAGACTAAAACCCGCAGAGTATGAGGTAGAACAATGAACCAGGAATACTATGACGCAGTAACCAAGATGGAAGAAACCGGTGTTGACCCGGAATACGTGCAGGGCTGGCAGGGCGGCTACCTGCTGAACCCGGAACGTGAAGAACAGCGTCTGACCGACGCCTATTCTGCCGGCTACGAAGACGGTAAGGCGCATAACGCGGACAACTTCGGTAACTGGAAAAAGTAACCGGCAATCTGAAGCAATCCGGAAAAGGCGGGCATAGCCCGCCTTTTTTTGCCTACAGGGATGTAGGTACGTCGCGAGAGGCATGGATGCCGGTAGCGACGCGTCAATCACCAGAAGCTATCTCTTAATCCTGCGCAATCACGCCTAACCCTTTTCAAACAGCTCGCGTAGTGCCTTGTTCAGCGGCTTCAATACCTCGGGCACCTCGACATCCATGACCTGGTCGGTGATCCACTGGTTATCTTTTTCACCCATGACCGCACGTACGTGTTCGCCAAAGTAACGCTTCATGGCGTAGCCCGGCTCATTATCGACCACGGAAAATTCCGCATAATCGACGGCCCGCTCATTCAGTAAATCGATCAGGGCCTTGCGGTATTCGCCCTTGCCCTGTGCATCGGTGCGATTGATCTGCACCTGGTCAGACAGGTGTCGTGCCAGCGAGGTAATAAACTCCTGGCGTTCTTCCTGTTCAAGCTGCTCGGCCTTCATGCGGTCAACCAGGTGCACCAGGAAGGCAAGAAATTCCGTCATTACATCAAGACGCTGTGCGTTGGTATCCGTCTGGAAACCCTCGTTCTCGAGATTCAATGTGCCCTGCTGCGCTATACGCCACAGGATGAACGCAGTCGCACCACCGATCTCGGTCAGGCTGCGCTCGCGCCCCTTGTTACTCCACTTGCTCTTGACTCTCACACTGTCTCCCGCATCAGCTGTTACACGACAATCTGGCGGCTCCAAAACGCACATGCTAGCATAGAAAAATCAGTGATTTCAGCGAGGCAGTTAACGTGACACGCACTGGCAAGACATCGATCAGGAACACCCGGGCCGACATCGGCAGCCTGGCGCCAACACTGGGCGCCGTGCGCACCAACTGCCACATATCCGATGCACAATTCGCTGCCGACTACACCCTGTGCATTTACCTGTTAAAGATGCGTGAATACTTTCGCTGGGAGCATGAGCTGCCGTTTGATGCCGCCCTGCCTCATGACGAGCTCACTGACTGGCTGACACAGCGCGAGGCACACTGGGAACAACTGGAGCAACAGGACTTTTCCGTCATCCCGGTTGGCAGTGAGCATTACGACCCGTTTGATGCAGCAGCGATTAACGCAGCACTGAATCCGCTCGGTTATGTATACAGCAGCGGCTATGGTCGCGGCATGAAACCGGTGTTCTTTATGGGGGCACTGGAGCAACGCGATGACTGCGAAGGATACTCCCTGCTGGTATCCGGCAGGGAACTCGCCCGCGATCTCAGTGCGCCACCTGCCATGAGTCGCGATGGCACCATCTTTATCCGTCGCGAGTCATTACGCCGCATGCTCTGGGAACGCCTGGAGGAATGGCGCTGGAACCGGCCTGACAATGCGCTGAAGTGCGCCATTGAATATTATGACTTCGACAATGCACCCGATGCCGCACTGGAGGCAATGACAGACAATGAACTGCGCACCGTGGCACTGCACGAGATCGGCGAGGTGCAGGCCGGCCGGATACTCGGGCCACAATGGGAGGAGCTGCTGGCCTCGCTTGGTCACAGCAAGGCAGAAATCATGCTACGTGCGGTCCGCGATCACCTGGCTGACACCCTGTCGACCCTGCCCGGCCTGCTGGCTGACGATAATCCCGCGGCACTGCATTTCTATTTCGGCAGCCTGTCCAACATGCGCAAGGAACTCTTCCCGCGCCTGCTGTACGCCTATGAAATCTGGAAGATCTCCGCTAACAAGCACGAGCTAATGCAACTGGCCGACACATCTGCGACACACTGGCAAATGCTGGCTGAACGCCTGCTCGAACTGTTCAGAACAGAGGGCCCGGACTGTGCACCGCAACTGGTAGCAATGATCGAAACACACACACTGTAGTTCCATATAACACAGCCAACCATGAAACAGACACCTCCCGCACCGGTCACGCCACTGCGCAGCATCCGGGAAGTAAAACCACTCAGTTTCATCTTCGAGAAACAGCGCGCCTTGCCACTGGATATCTGCAAGGAGATGATCCGGCGTTTCGAGGCCAGCGAAGACGAACAATATGCCGGGCGTGTAGGCCAGACCATACAGGAAGAGCAGAACATCAAGCGCTCCACTGACCTGGTCGTCAGCGGCAAGGCACACTGGAAAGACATCGATCGCGAACTGTTTCGTTCGCTGGGTCTCGCCATCCAGGAATTTCGTGATGCCTACCCCTTTTTCAAGGGGCCGTTCAAGGACAGTGGTTATGCTATCCAGCGCACCAACCCGGGCGAGTTCTATCACTGGCATATCGACGGTGGCAGCCATGAATTCAGCCAGCGCCAGCTGGTCGCAGTCTGGTATCTGAACGGCGTTGACGGTCCGGGCGGCACCACGGATTTCTCGTACCAGGATGTGCAAGTCCGCCCGGAAGCCGGCAAACTGCTGCTGTTCCCGCCATTCTGGACGCACGAGCATCGCGGCTCCACCCTGCAAGAGGGTGTGAAATACATTGCCACGACCTGGGTCGTGTTTGCCTGAAACGCCGGCTTTCACATGCTGATTGTCGAGCCGGCCAGCGCGGAAGATTTCCGCCAGTATTATGAATTACGCTGGAAGATCCTGCGCGCGCCCTGGCAACAACCGCGCGGCAGCGAACGCGACCCGCTGGATGAAGACAGCACACACCTGATGCTGATCGACAGTACGCACAGGGTAACCGGTGTCGGCCGCCTGCACTTCAACAGCATTCGCGAGGCACAGATTCGTTACATGGCAATCGCTGCCATGCACCAGCGCAGCGGCCTTGGCAGTCGCCTGCTGGAGGCGCTGGAACACAGGGCACAGGCACTGGGCGCGGCAAGCATCGTACTGGATGCCCGTGAATCCGCACTGGGATTCTACCGCAAGTATGGCTACATAGTGCAGGGCAACGGACATGTGTTGTTTGACCGCATTGCGCATGTGCGCATGGTGAAACAAATCAGCGGAATGAGTGCTCAGGGCAAGTAGCCGACGCGGCGCACCAGTTCGCGCAAGGCTTCACGGTCTGGATAGGCATCGCCCAGCTGCTCCCGGTGCAGCTGCCAGTCGGCATACTCGGCAGCTTGCTCCGGGTTGCTACCGTGGCAGCCCAGCACGGTAATGACAGCCGCACCAATCTTCCACGGCCCTTCACCACGCAGCTTGCCCTCGACCCGGCGAATACCGTCTGTCGGCTCACACTGGTCCCAGAACGCCCTGAAGTACACCAGCCCGTCCGGGTGCACGAACCGCTCCACCATGACCTCGATACGGCCATCGGGAAAACGAATCAGCAACGGCGCTGTAAGGGTAAACAGATCAGCCACGGGGACAGACTACCGCCTTGACGGCGTGATCAGCTGGTTTCCAGTTCAGTTTCCAGCATTTCTCCGTTGGTATCGATACGGATGCCGGTCACCCCGGGAGCGCGCGCAAGGATATAGGCTGACAGCAACATCATCATCTTCTTGTTGTCGTTATGCATGGCAGTGAGCATTTTGTCACCGATGATCTGACACCGTTGCTCCAGGTTCGGATTGTCGACCCAGTCACGACTCATCTGCCAGCCCTTGTCCATGTCGGCATCCATCTTGTCAAAAAAATCAGCCGCCTCGCTAATCAGCGCATCCGGTACCGTTACCGGATAGATCTGATCTTCCACTACGACATTCAATTTCATGCCTGATACCCTGAATTTGGTTACACTCAATATAGAAGGTTTATATTACCGCATACCCGCCGGCCATTGCAGGAAACGAGAGCATGCTTACCCACATTGAAAAAGTACTCGACGATGCACAATTGCAGCAGGTGACTGCGCTGATTGCTACGGGCCGCTTTGCTGATGGCCGGGAATCCGCAGGCAAGGCGGCACGGCGCGTCAAACTCAACGAGGAACTGTCACTCGACCCGGCGCGTTTTTCCGAACTAAACAATCTCGTCATGGGCAGCCTGGTGAAACACCCGGTATTTCGCAGTGCCGCCATGCCGCTGAAGACCGCGGCACCCTACTACGCACGCTACAATGCCGGCATGTCCTACGGTGCGCATGTCGACGACCCGGTCATGGGCCAGGGCGAACTGTACCGTTCCGACCTGTCGGTCACCGTCTTCCTGTGTGAGCCGGACAGTTATGATGGCGGCGAACTGTGCATCCAGACCGCCTTCGGCGAGCAGCAGGTCAAGCTGCCGGCCGGCGACGCCGTATTATATCCTTCATCGAGCATTCACCGGGTTGCCGAGGTCACCCGCGGCGAACGGCTGGTTGCCGTTAGCTGGATCCAGAGCATGATACGCAGCCCCGAGCAACGCGCCCTGCTGCACGAACTCAACCTGGCGCGCGAGGCATTATTACAGAAAAGTTCGGACGCACCCGAAACACAACAGGTCAATCACGCCTACATCAACCTGGTACGCATGTGGTCGGATGTTTAAATAGTGCCTTGCGCACAGATACCCGGTTTAACCTTCCACCGGCCCCACATTGAAAGCGACAGACAAGCGCATCTCCGAACTGAGATTGGCTGTCACCTCATGCAATACAGCCGGCGCAAACATCACCAGCTTGCCTTCCTGCGGATGAATAATGACCTGCCTGCCATCGTCGTGCAGAATCAGGTCACCCGAACTCTCCGGTACGCGAATGTAGTACACCGCCGACAGTAACTCGTCATTCTCATCGTGGTGATGCGGCCCGGTCCGATGCCCTGCCTCCATGGCATTAAACCAGAACCCGGCCTTTAATCTTTCTGTTGCAATACCCAGCAACTGGCCGGCCTGCTGCTTCACCACGACCAGAAGCGTAGCAATTTCCGGAATGTCATCCAGCTCTACATAGATATTCTCGAAGCGACCACCAAAGTGATGTGTCTCCCTGATACGGTCGCTACCGGACAATTCCATGAACCGGGTGTACAGGCTGGAATTGAGCTTATCCGAACTATTTAAAGTGAATTCTTGATACAGCACGTATTACCGTCCCGGAGACACCTAAAATCAATATTTTACCTGCAACCCGACCATCCCTGAACCTGTGCGCCATGAATGTCAGCATAAGGGAATACTCCCAGGCAGGGCCATTTCCGGCTGGTTACCCGGTGGCATCTGTACCTCTTCCGATAGCGGTTACATTGCAATACAATTCCACACCGAAATTTCTTTTCTAAACTTGAACCAGGAGTATGGAAATGGCACTGGAAGTAAATGGCAAGAGCATTGAGACCGACGCTAACGGCAACCTCACTGATCCGGGCACCTGGGATGAGGATATCGCCAGGGCGCTGGCCGCCGAGGATAACATCGAGCTGACCCAGGAACACTTTGATGTGCTGAATTATCTGCGCACGGAATACCTTGAAAATGGCGGTGAGCAGCCGATGGAGCGGGCAATCAATAAAGGCATGTCCAAGATCTGGGGCAGGAAAGTCACCAGTAAAGATCTCTATGTACTGTTTCCGCTCGCACCCAGCAAGCAGGGCAACAAGATTGCAGGATTACCGTACGTCGCGCGTAAAGGCGGTTATTAAACACCTGTCTGCGAGTTCGCTTCCGCGACCAAATCAGCTACACAAAAAAAGCCGCGCAGATGCGCGGCTTTTTTACATTTGTTACCCGGGTCGCGATCAGCGATGCGAGCCCTTCTCCTCATGTGCCATGTCGACCAGCTTGTTGGCCATGTCCATGTATTCCTGGCGGAAGCCCTTCAGCGGATGACCGTCTTCGGCAGCAAAATAGTCCTTCATCTCGACACCGCTTTCATGCTCAATGTCGATGAATTTTTTCTGCATTTCCAGCAGTTTCTTGATGATTTCCTGTTTTTCACTCATGACGCGGTCTCCGAAATATAGGTAATTCTTCTGTTAATTCATCAGTTAGGCGAAACTATAGCCACTCCCCCGGGAGGCGAACATATCCCATATGGGCAGTCAGGGAGGTGGTCAACGGCCGCCCTTGTGTGCACAGGGTTATTCCTTCTCATCGTTGACCGCCTTGATCCCCTTGTGCGGCAGGAACAGACCACAGCCGATGCTGCGCCCCTCGCCAAGCCCGACCTGTTGCAGGCGTACCGATTGCTCCGGCTCCAGTTCCGCCACCATCAGGCTGCGTGTATGCACCGGTCCATCCGGGAACTGCATGGTATGGCTGATGCCGCCCAGCATCTTGCGGCACGGAATCCCGAGTTCTTTCAGGTCTCGTGCCGCCTCATTGAGAAAAATATTTTCATCCGTGTCGGCAGCGGTAATGACATAGCGTGCAAATAACGTGGACAGACTGCTAAGCAAAAAGACATCGGATGCGCCAACTTCCAGCGCATGGCCATCGACATCCAGCGTATAACCGGTGAGGCCCTGCGCATCCTCGAGGCGGTGCCGGGGAATACGCAACCGCATGCGGGTGCGCCTGGACAGATGCAGTATTTCATTGGCGGTGTCTTCCGGGCGATACCAGCCATTGCCGGAAGCAGCACCGTGGATCAGGTGCACACCGGCAAATGCCTCGTCCTCCAGCCAGGGCAGAACCTTGAGCAATTGCGATGACAGCGCATGCGCATGATCCAGCGGCAGGGTCGGACAAGCGACCTTGAACGCCAGGTCGATCACGTCATCCGGAATCACGAACCCCGGCTTTTCCTCTTTTTCATCATTCCAGAACATATTTCACCCGTTTGTCGCAGGCTATTTCTGCACGGCGTAAAAGGCCGCCTCCAGGCGATCTTCCCAGTCTTCCGGGGTATCGGGAAACGGTGGCCGCACATCCATACGAAAATGCATTTCACCTGCCTGTGCACGCTCACTGACAGCCTGCTTCAATGCCTCGAAGGAATCGAGGCCATGCTGTTGTAACAGAACTTCACTCAACCAGAGCATGCTCTCTCTCCGTAACAATCCTGACCGGCCACAGTATCCCGAACCCTGTCATGGTAGCGTGCGCGGTACAGCAAACGCGTGTGGTCGGTGTCATCGGCAAAGGCCTCGCGCTTATGCAATACATTATTGCAGATAATGCCCTGCCCGGCCTGCAAACGATGCCGAAAGATCCAGTGGTTATCACTGTCGAGTAATTCACTCAAAAAACCGATGGCATTATGCACTGCACGTTCATCCTTCCAGATGATGCTGCGGGTGCGTGCTGTATAACGCATATGGAGGGCATGACTGCCTTTTTCAAGGGAGAACACCGGTCCACTCTGCGCCGCGCGGATTTCCCGACCCTGCTCGACATTGGCCGGGATAGTCATTACGTCCGGCTGCATCAGCACACGAATAAAATCCGGGTCTTTATCACGCAGCAGAATATAGGCAATTTCGGGGTCCAGAAACAGGTTGTCGCCACCACTGGCCGAGGCGGCCGCGCAATGCATCACGACACCGCGCACCTGCTCGTCCAGGCTGTTGTAATACCCGTCGGTATGCCAGTTCAACGGGCGGTTGGTATAGGGAATGTAATGTGTCTGTGCCGATGCCGGCACCACCCGGATAGAGGTGATGCTGTCCTCGTCCGCTCGCAGATTCATATCCAGCCGCTCCAGCCCGAACTGGCGGCCGAGCGCGCGAATGCCGACCTTGTCGACTGGCTGCCCGCTGCTGACACTGTAGATTGCCATGTTGGCCTTGCGACAACGGGCAAGCAATGCTGCATGTTCCGCAGCAGTCAGTTGCGCCGGATCCTGTACCTGTACCAGCAGGTCAGCCACGGCTGCAGGATATTGTGCCAGCTTCCACTCGCGCCAGGCCGCGTAGTCCCGGTGTGCAGTAAGGTCGAAGGGCTGGAAGCCGGGTACGGCTGCGGGTACGAGTGTCATGTACGGTATCCTGTTTACGGCAACCGGTTATGTTACGGACCCGCTACGCTTTAATACACCACAGGTGCGGCTGACGGGCACAGCAGTTGCCCAACCGCTAATGAGAGTCATTCTCGTTTAATTGCCTGAATCTACTGCAACAAAGCTCACCTGATTCCGGCACATGTTGATTAAGTGCGCGTGACTATAAGAAAAAGTTCTACTCATATTAATTTAGTCGCGTTCCATTACTAACTCACGGAAATTAAATCATAAATAAACCAATACCCCGTTCGGGATACAGGCCTATATCCGCGCCACCCCAAGGGTAGGATATGTTCACTTGTGCGGCCTCCCTAAAATGCGCTAATCGAGAGTTGGACTGTAGTAATACTGTATTAACTCACTGATTTTCACAGGTTGCCCGCAGCAGGCGGCAGCGCGCTGAAACAGTGAATAAATAAATATTTGGTGTAAGAGAAAACAATCCAGGAGATGAATGCCATGGCCAAGAACACCTACCCAACACCCATGCTGGACGAACTGGAGCACGGCCCCTGGCCCAGCTTCATCACTGGCATCAAGCGCCTGCGTGACGATCATCCGGACGAGCGTATTAACTCCGTCACCAATGGCCTGCTGGGGCAGCTGGAACACTCCTATGAAACCCGCAAGGGTTACTGGAAAGGCGGCACCGTCAGTGTGTACGGTTATGGTGGCGGCATCATTCCGCGTTTCTCCGAGGTCGGTGATGCCTTCCCGGAGTCAAAAGAATTCCATACCATCCGTGTACAGCCGCCGGCCGGCAACTTCTACACCACCGACATGCTGCGCCAGCTCGGCGATAGCTGGGAGAAGCATGGTTCGGGCCTGGTGACCTTCCACGGTCAGACCGGCAACATCATGTTCATCGGCACCACCACCGATGGCACCCAGCACTTCTTTGACGAGATCAACGAGTATGGCTTTGATCTCGGCGGCGCCGGCCCGTGTGTGCGTACCGCCATGTCCTGTGTCGGTGGCGCCCGCTGCGAAATGTCCAACTGCAACGAGCACGGCATTCACCGTCTGATGGTGAACAACTTCACCGATGACGTGCATCGCCCGGCCCTGCCCTACAAGTTCAAGTTCAAGGTCTCCGGTTGCCCGAATGACTGTCAGAATGCAATCGAGCGTTCCGACTTCGCCATTATCGGTACCTGGCGTGACGACATGAAGATCAACCAGGACGAAGTCAAGTACTACCTGGAGAAGAAAGGTCGTCAGTACCTCATGGATAATGTCATTACCCGTTGCCCGACCCAGGCCATCAGCCTGAACGACGACGACACCATCAGCGTGGACAACCACAACTGCGTACGCTGCATGCATTGCCTGAACGTGATGCCGCGCGCCCTGCATCCCGGTGATGACAAGGGTGTGACCATCCTCATCGGCGGCAAGCGCACGCTGAAGATCGGCGACCTGATGGGTACCGTAGTGGTCCCGTTCAAGAAGCTGGAAACCGAGGAAGACTACGAGAGCATGCAGGAACTGGCCGAAGAGATCATCGATTTCTGGGCAGAGAACGGCCTGGAGCACGAGCGCTGCGGTGAGATGATCGAGCGTATCGGCCTGGTTAACTTCCTGGAAGGCATCGGCGTCGAGGTTGACCCGAACATGGTCGGCAGCCCGCGCCAGAGCTCCTACATCCGCATGGATGGCTGGGACGAAGAAGCCGAGAAATGGTTTGCCCGCAAGGCTGAAGAGCAGGCAGCTTCCGCCTAACCAACAGATACCCAGATACAACAAGTCCCGGCGCATATGCGCCGGGACTTGTTCAATAACTTGAAAAGTTTCTCAGGAGAGTCACATGGCACAAGAAATGCGTTCGCCAATTGAATCCGGATGTCCTGACGGGTTCCAGTACATGCATCCGGTAATGCGGAAGAACTACGGTCAGTGGGCCTACCACGAAGACCCGCAACCGGGCGTCCTGCTTCACGTCTCCAACAACGGTGACAAGATCTGGACCGTGCGCGCCGGCACCCAGCGTATCCTTGACGTGTACACCCTGCGCGAGTTGTGTGACATCGGCGACAAGCACGGTGAGGGTTACATCCATTTCACCATTCGCAGCAACATCGAATACCAGGTTGCTGACGAGGCCAAGGTCGAGCCGCTGATCAAGGCGCTGACCGATGCCGGCTATGTGGTCGGTGGCACCCGTAACTCGGTCGCCATGCTGTCCCACACCCAGGGCTGGCTGCACTGCGACATTCCCGGCACCGATGCCTCCGGCGTGGTCAAATCCATGATGGATGAGCTGATTGGTGAATTTAAGGGCTGGAACATGCCGAACCGTGTGCACATGACCACCTCCTGCTGCCAGATCAACTGCGGCGGCCAGGGTGACATCGCCATCAACGTACAGCACACCAAGCCACCGAAGATCAACCACGACCTGGTGTCCAATGTCTGCGAACGTCCATCGGTCGTGGCACGTTGCCCGGTTGCAGCCATTCGCCCGGCACTGGTCAATGGCAAGCCGTCGCTGGAAGTCGACGAAAAGAAATGCATTTGCTGCGGCGCCTGCTTCCCGCCTTGCCCGCCGATGCAGATCAACGATGCTGAACACTCCAAGCTGGCCATCTGGGTTGGCGGCAACCACTCCAATGCCCGTAGCAAGCCGACCTTCCAGAAGCTGGTCGCCTCCGGCATCCCGAACAACCCTCCGCGCTGGCCGGAAGCCACCGCCGTGGTCAAGAAGATTCTCAAGACCTACAAGGACGACGCCAAGGACTGGGAACGCATGAATGACTGGATCGAGCGTATCGGCTGGCCGCGTTTCTTTGAAAAGACCGGGCTGCCGTTCACCAAGTACCACATCGATAACTGGCGCGGTGCCCGTGCCAGCCTGAACGCTTCAACCCATATCCGTTTCTAGGGGTGATTCTGAATGAAGCTTACTATTCAGGTTAACGAGGGCCCGTATCAGCACCAGTCCGCTGACACGGCCTATCATTTCGCCAAGGCCGCCCTGGAGAAAGGACACGAGATCTTTCGTATCTTTTTCTACCACGACGGCGTGAACAACGGCACGCGTCTGACCACCCCGCCGCAGGACGATCGCAACATCGTCAGGCGCTGGAGTGAACTGGCCGAGGCACACAACATCGACATGGTGCTGTGCGTGGCAGCTGCCCAGCGCCGCGGCATCGTCGATGACGGTGAGGCCGAGCGCAACGGCAAGGACGCGACCAACATCGCACCCGGTTTCCGCATTTCCGGACTGGGTCAGCTGGTCGAGGGTGGTATCGAGAGCGATCGCCTGATCGTGTTCGGCGACTGAGCGGGGAAACGATAATGTCTGATGCAAAGAAATTTATGTACATCAACCGCAAGGCACCCTACGGGACGATCTATGCCTGGGAATCACTGGAAGTTGTGCTGATCGGCGCTGCCTTCGAGCAGGACGTCAGCGTAACGTTTATGGACGATGGTGTGTACCAGCTGACCAAGGGCCAGGACACTACCGGAATTGGCATGAAGAACTTCTCGCCGACCTACTCTGCGCTGGGTGACTTCGAGGTCACCAAGATCTATGTCGAGAAGGAATCCCTCGAGGAACGCGGCCTGTCACTGGACGACCTGCAGCACCTGGTCTGGGAAGACGAGGACGAGGACTACGCAGAAAAGGATTCCATCCGGCTGGTCAGCCGTGCCGAACTGGCAGATGTGCTTGCCGGGCAAGACGTGCTGTTTAATTTCTAGTTGCGGGAGCTGAGACAATGGCAATGTTACATCTGGTAAACAAGTCGCCCTACGACACCGGCAACCTGAACACCGCGTCCGGCATCATGAAGGAAGGTGACCGGTTGTTGCTGATCGAAGATGGCGTCTACGGCGCGATGAAAAATGGCAAGGCCGCAAGCCTTCTGAATGGCCTGAAGGTTTCTGTACTGGGCCCGGACCTGGCCGCACGCGGAATTTCACAAGACAAACTGGCCGACGGCATTGATGTCATCGACTATGCCGGCTTTGTCGATCTGGTTGAAGCCAACGACAAGACACAGTCCTGGCTCTGATTTAATTTTCAATTAACTAGCGTCATCCAACGAGGAGACCTGACATGGGTAGTATCGAAGCAAACGGAAAGACATATGAAACGGACGAAGAAGGTTACCTGGCTGACCTGAACACCTGGGACAAAGACGTTGCTGACGTCATGGCCAAGATTGATGATTGCGAACTGACCGACAGTCACTGGGAAGTAATCAACTTTCTGCGTGAGTACTACGAGGAATACCAGATCGCTCCTGCAGTCCGCGTGCTCACCAAGGCCATTGGCAAAAAACTGGGCAAGGACAAGGGCAACAGCAAGTACCTGTACGAGCTGTTCCCGTACGGCCCTGCAAAACAGGCCTGCAAGTACGCCGGCCTGCCGAAGCCGACCGGCTGCGTCTAACGCCCAGGTGACTGCAGGGGGGCTCGCTCCTTTGCAGTCATCCCGTTTTTAATTTCACCAGGAGCCGGAAAGCATGTCGTTCTGGACAATTGTTTATGCATTGCTGTTCTATGTCGCCACGGCCCTGCTGGTTGGTGGCCTGGCATACAAGATCAGGAAATATGCAAAAACACCCGCGCCGTTAAAGATACCAACCACACCGGCACCGGTAACACGCCAGGGCGTGGTACTGCGCATGTTCCGCGAGGTCGCATTCTTTGAAAGCCTGTTCCGCTCCAACAAGTGGATCTGGATTTTCGGCTACCTGTTCCACTTCGGCATGTTCCTGGTGCTGGCGCGACACATGCGCTATTTCACCAACCCGGTGTGGACCTGGGTGGAGCTGATACAGCCATTCGGGCTGTATGCCGCTTTCGCCATGGCGGCAGGACTGGCCGGACTGTGGGCACGCCGTGTACTGGTTGACCGGGTGCGTTATATCTCCGCCCTCTCCGACCACCTGATGCTGGCGCTACTGATGGCCATTGCCCTGACCGGCTTGTCCATGGACTACATAACGCATACCGACATCGTCGCCCTGAAGGCATTTTTCCTCGGGCTGATGTATTTCAACTGGCAACCGATTCCGGAAGACCCGCTACTGCTGATCCATCTGGCACTGGTAGCGTCATTGATGATCATTTTCCCTGTCAGCAAGTTGCTGCACGCACCGGGTGTGTTCTTCAGCCCGACCCGCAACCAGGTGGATAACCCGCGCGAACAGCGTCACCTGGCTCCGTGGGCTGCGGAACTTGAGAAATAATCCAGGAGCAGAGCGTGGCTGATTACGAAATACCGGAGATGAAAGAAATCCCAATCATCCCGAAGGTACATGAAGGGGTGATGGCGCACAGCAAGCCGTTCGTCGCCAAGGAAGAGTTCCAGGAACAGCTTGGCTTCCCGGGTGAACTGGTCGACAACTGGCAGCAGGTCGCCTACGACAAGATGGAAGAACTGAACGGGAAATACCGTTCTCTGGCTGTGTTCCTCGATGCCTGCGTCAAGTGCGGCGCCTGTACGGACAAGTGCCACTATTACCTCGGCACCACCGACCCCAAGAATATGCCTGTCGCGCGCCAGGACCTGTACCGCAAGGTGTATCGCCGCAAGTTCACCTTTGCCGGCAAGTATTTCCCCAAGCTGGTCGGCGCCGTCGACCTGACGAAAGAGGTGCTGGACGACTGGTACAGCTATTTTCACCAGTGCTCCCAGTGCCGACGCTGTTCCGTGTATTGCCCGTACGGTATCGATACCGCGGAAATCTCCATGGCCGCGCGCGAAGTGATGGATTCCATCGGCGTGGGCCAGAAGTACTGCAACGAGATCATCGGCAAGGTCTACAAGATCGGCAACAACCTCGGCCTGCCGGAACCGGCGCTGGTTGACACGCTGGAAGGACTGGAAGAGGACATTGAAGACGAGACCGGCGTCAAGGTGCGGCTACCAGTGGATGAAAAAGGCGCCGATGTACTGGTCGTCACACCATCAGCCGACTTCTTTGCCGAACCACATGTCGATGGCCTGATGGGCTATGCCAAGGTATTCCACGAGGCCGGCATCAGCTGGACACTGAGTTCACACGCCAGCGAGGCCGCCAACTTCGGCATGTTCATCGGCAGTTACGAGAACATGCGCAAGGTATCCATGCGTATCCGCGAGGCCGCCCTTGATCTCGGCGTGAAGCGCATCATCTTCGGCGAATGCGGGCACGCCTGGCGTGTCGCGTACAGCTTCCTGAATACACTGGCCGGGCCGTTCGATTTTCTCGATCCGAAATACCCGGTACCGCAGCACATCATGGAATTCACCTATGACCTGATCCAGCGCGATGCGCTCACGCTGGACAAGTCTGCCAATGACGACATGGTGCTGACCTATCATGACTCCTGCAACGTGGCACGCGCCTCGCGCATGGGCCCGATGCCTGGCGGACAGTTCATCCTGCCGCGCGAAGTCATCAAGGCCAGCTGCAACCATTTTTACGATATGCCCCAGGACACCATCCACGAGGCAACCTACTGTTGCGGCGGTGGCGGCGGCCTGCTCACCGACGACCTGATGGAGCTGCGCGTCAAGGGTGCCCTGCCACGCATGGAGGCACTGAAGCATGTCGTCGAGGAACATGGTGTGACCCACATGGCAGCCATTTGTGCCATCTGCAAGAGCCAGTTCGCGAAGGTAATGCCTTATTACGGCTTCCAGATGGATAGCATTGTCAGCGTGCACCAGCTGGTCAGCAACGCGATTGTGCTTGGGAACAAACAATAATTTTCGGATATAGCTCAGGTAATACCTGGTCAGATTAACAGGAGAACAGGCATGGCAACTTCAAAAGAAGACATGGAAAACGAAAATCTGTCTTTCCGTCGTTTTAAGGATGGCGACCACACCTATGCACGCAAGGGTGACGACATCTTTAACGAAGACAAGTCATATAAATGCCCGACCTACGTACATCGCACTCCACCCTGCCAGGGCAGCTGTCCTTCCGGCGAAGACATCCGTGGCTATCTGCAGATTGTCCGCGGCATCGAGAAGCCGACCGGCGAGCTGAGCATGGAAGAGTATGCCTTCCGTCGCTCCACCGACGCCAACCCGTTCCCGGCCATGATGGGGCGTGTCTGCCCGGCCCCGTGCGAAGACGGTTGCAACCGCAATAATGTCGAGGATTTCGTCGGTATCAACTCGGTTGAACAGTTCATCGGTGATTCCGCCTACCAGCAGAAGTTTTCCTTTGACAATTCAGCCCCGCTGAGCGGCAAGAAAATCGCCATCATCGGTGGTGGTCCCGCCGGCATGGCTGCTGCCTACCAGCTGCGCCGCCTTGGCCACGCCAGCACCATCTTCGACGAGCACGAAGAACTCGGTGGCATGATGCGCTACGGCATCCCGGGCTACCGTACCCCGCGCGACGTGCTGAACCACGAATGTCAGCGCATCGTTGACATGGGCAATATCGAACTGCGCATGAACACCCGTGTTGGCAAGGACATCAGCATCGAGGAAGTCGAGAAAGAATACGACGCCATCCTGTGGGCAATGGGCTGCAAATCGGGTCGCAAGCTGCCGGTACCCAACAGCGACGCACCCAACTGCGTCTCCGGTGTCGCCTTCCTTGAAGCCTTTAACAAGGGAACGCTGAAAGTCACTGCCGACAGGGTCGTCTGTGTAGGTGGTGGTGATACCTCCATCGACGTGGTCTCCGTTGCCCGCCGCCTGGGCAAGATTGACAAGATCAACAAGGATGACCGCCCGGAACAGGTTATCGGTGGCTATGTCGCCCATGACGCCGCGTTTGCTGCCGCCCGGGAAGGTGCCGAGGTGACCCTGACCTCGCTGTTTGAACGCGAAGAAATGACGGCAACCGAACACGAAGTGCATGATGCACTGCATGAAGGTGTACGCATTGATAACGGCGTGATGCCGATCGAGGTTGTGCTTGATGATGGTGGCCGGGCCCGCGCCCTGAAGATGGCCAAGTGTGAAATGGTCGACGGCCGTCCCAACGCGATCGAGGGCACTGAATACGAAATCGAATGCGACCTGGTCGTGTCCGCCATTGGTCAGGGCGGCGACCTGTCACAGGGTCTGGAATCACTCGATAACGGCCGCGGCCTGATTGACGCCGACGCTTACTACCAGGTGCCGGGGCGCGAGGGTCACTTCGTCGCAGGCGATATCATCCGCCCACACCTGCTGACCACTGCAATCGGCCAGGCATCCATTGCCTCGGAAAGTATCGACCACTACCTGAAACAGGAAGACCAGAAAAAGCGTCCGAAGGTCGATGTGCACCACTTTGAACTGTTGAACAAGCTGCGTGAAACAAACCACGCACCGGACAAATTTGATGCAGAACAGGCCGGTGACATGCGCGGCACCAATAGCGCCAACTTTGCGGTTCATAATTTTGAAGACCGCTCCAGCGCCGAAATTATTGCCTCGGACCGCCTGTTCCTCGGCCACTTCCCGTTCACACCGCGCAACAAACGCTCCTCTCATGGCCCCTCTTCCGAGGAAGTGCTGGGGCACTTCGAGGAGCGCGGCATTGGCCTGGCGACAGAACAGGCTGTAAACGAGGCCGAGCGCTGCATGAGTTGCGGCATGTGCTTCGAGTGTGACAACTGCGTGATCTACTGCCCGCAGGACGCCATCTTCCGTGTCAAGAAAGACCAGGCGACGATGGGGCGTTACGTGGACACCGACTACGACAAGTGCATCGGTTGCCACATCTGCTCGGACGTCTGCCCCACTGGCTATATCGATATGGCCATGGGTGATCACTAATCCGGACACGACAAACGACATGCTAAAAAACAGTTTCATCTTACTGCTGCTGGCATTCACCGCTGGCTTTGCAATGCAGGGCCAGGCCGGGGATTCCTTACTGCCGGAAATTCCTGAGGCCCAGGCACGCTTCAGCGAGGCCCAGGGATGCGTGGAACCGACCGCGGAGATGCGCAAAAACCACATGGACTACATCCTGCACCAGCGTGATGAGACCATGTATGAGGGCATCCGGACCAGGCAATACAGTCTGAACGAGTGCATCAACTGTCACGTCAGTGACGCCGAAGACGCACCGCGCGTCAGCAGCGAAGAACATTTCTGCAACAGCTGTCACAGTTACGCGGCCGTCAAGGTCGACTGCTTCCAGTGTCATGCCGACCGACCGGTCAAGACATCAGATAACCAGTCCTTTTCAACGACTGGTAAACCGGCACTTCAGATCATCGACAGTCTGCATGCGCTGGAAACCGAGGGTACTGTTCATGAGTGAAGAGTCAGGTATCGACGTCTACCGCCGTCGCTTCCTCAGCGGCAGCGCAACGGCTGCGGCCGGCATGGCCGTAGTACCGGGTGTGTTTCTGCATGAAATCGGGCATGCCAAGCCGGCCGCTGACCCCGTCACCAGCGAAGTGCGCTGGGGCATGCTGATCGACACAAACAAGTGCGCCGAAGGCTGCAATGATTGTGTAACGGCCTGTAATGACGAACACGGCCTGACCGGCCATGACCGCCCGGAGACCGATGCACAGTGGATCCGCAAGGTGAAACTGAAGGACAAGCAGACCGGTCACACCCAGACCCTGCCACTGCTTTGCCAGCATTGCGAACATCCGCCCTGCGTGGATGTGTGCCCGACCGGCGCTTCATTCAAGCGTGATGACGGTATCGTGCTGGTCGACAAGCACATCTGCATTGGCTGCCGCTATTGCATGATGGCCTGCCCCTACAAGGCACGCTCGTTCATTCACGAAACCCTGCAAGACCAGTTGCCACACGCGCCACGCGGCAAGGGTACCGTCGAGTCCTGCACCTTCTGTGTCCACCGTGTCGACAACGACGGGACACCGGCCTGTGTAGAGGCCTGCAGCGCTGAAAACCATAACGCAATGGTATTTGGTGATCTAAACGACCCGTCAAGTGAAATCTCCAAGGGACTCAAGCAGCACAGCACGCACCAGATTCGTGCCGACCTGCAACTCAACACCGGCGTGCGCTACCGGGGGATCTGATGAAACAACTGGACTACAGGGAAATCGAAGGCGGCCTGCCGTTCTACATGCTGGTCGGGGCCATTGGTGTGTTTGTACTCGCTGCACTCGGTGCCGCGTATTACATGGAACACAATGGTCACTGGGTCACCGGTATGAGCAACCAGATCATCTGGGGTACCCCGCACGTGTTTGCGGTGTTCCTGATTGTCGCGGCCTCCGGCGCCCTGAACGTTGCCTCTATCAGCTCTGTATTCGGGAAAACTGCGTACAAGCCACTCGCGCGTCTGTCAGGCCTGCTCGCGATCACCCTGCTGGTGGGTGGACTGGCCGTGCTGGTAC